>OCPR01000022.1_pt1 | contig 291628 bp, 247 predicted proteins | sample 1538611 | NCBI WGS metagenome assembly OCPR01 (sample SAMN04571711, study PRJEB22368) | human gut metagenome | biome: human gut; material: stool | host: Homo sapiens | place: Luxembourg | collected 2012-09-28
AGAATGCCGGATGCCACTGCAGCTTTTGGGACTTTTTCTGATTCTCCTGTTGATTCTTCTCCTGTTGATTTTTCGTTTGTTCTTTTTCCAAATGTTCTCCTTATATTATATGTGGTTTTTGCTTTTATTTCAACGCATAAAAATTGCAGACTGTTAAACCCTGACCGTCAAACTCAGACCGTCAAAACCTGACTGTCAAAACCCGACCGTCAAAGGCACATTAAAGTTCACATCTTTCACTTATACAACAAAACAAATGGGATTTCTGGCAGAAACTGCCACTGAAAAAAGATATGATTACTATACCATATGTTTATGACCGCTGCAAGAAAAAACATCCCGAGCTGGAAAAACAATAGGAAAAACAAAAAGCCATGCAATGGAAAAATCCAATACTGCATGGCTTTACAAAATTAATTTTATACCGCAGGGATTACATAACCTGCCAGCTTCATTTCCTTTGTGAAATCATCGACAGACATTCCCGCTTTTTCTGCACCTGTTTCCACGGTGATGATCCCATCCTGCACCAGGGATGCATATGCACGAATCTGGCCTTCGCGCTGACCTTCCACTCTTCCTTCGCGCTGACCTTCCATACGTTCCTCATTCAATTCATCTGCCATCAAAACGCGTAATGCCTCACACATAATCCTTTCACTTCCTTTCCATTTTTGCACTTTCTCCATGTTACTGTTTACAATAACCTGCAACACAACATCCGCAAGATCCTTTTCCCTCTCTGCAAATGCACCGACCTCTAACAAATATTGCCTCATCAGAAAAACAGTTCAGAGCAAATAAAATAAAATTTCCTGTTTGCATACTCTCCAAAAAGAGGTATTATATAGAAAAACACAGGAGGTATTCAAATGAAAGCACATAAATATTGGTCCCTTGGTGCATTGGCAACCATGATCGGAACTATCTATACCGGCTATAAAAATATGAAATCAGCTCACAAATATTTTGCCTGCAGTTCTCTTCTCTGCATGATTATGGCTATCTACTCTGGTCATAAAATGCTTTCTGCAAAATCCAGGAAAAAGAAAGACTCTGTTTCTCAAGAATCCGCAGAATAATTGAAATTATAGATGTTTTTACCCATACATACTACATGGCTTTACAAAATGATTTTATACCGCAGGGATTACATAACCAGCCTGTTTCATTTCTTTTGTAAAATCATCGACAGACATTCCTGCTTTTTCTGCACCAACTTCCACTGTAATGATTCCATCCTTTACCAAAGTTGCATATGCACGAATCTGGCCTTCACGCTGACCTTCCACGCGTTCTTCATTCAATTCATCTGCCATTAAAACACGTAATGCCTCACACATTGTCTGTTCACTTCCTTTCCATTTTTTGCACTTTCTCCATGTTACTGTTTACAATAACCTGAAGCACAACATCCGCAAGATTCTTTTCCCTCTCTGTAAAAACGCTAACTTCCTGCAGATACTTCCACATCAGCGGTTCATCCAAATTGTCAGTCAGTGCCTTGAGCTGTACATGCAAATCCATATCCAGTTCCGATGATGCAATGATCTGCACCGGGAACATCACACCACTGACATAATAGATTCCGGCTGTTTCTTTCCTGCATTCATACCCATCACTACTTAATTTCTGAAGAAGCTTCACTGGCTTGCGGTCCCGAATCAGTGTAATGGTAATCTCCTCTGCCGGAATCTCATCCACATGATTTGGTAATACTTTATACAGGCATGCATACGCAACCGCCTTGTAAAAAGTATCAATGTTCAGCTCATCCTTCGGGGATTTATATTCAAAAATGTTGTGTTTCCGGAAGATCTTCCCGATTTCATTTTTTATTTTGCAGTCCTTCTTTACTTTTACAACCGTACAGTCAATCTGCAAAGGTTTTTCCGTAAGCTGGAACTCATCGGTAAATTCCAAATTTTCTGCATCCTCCAATAGTTCCAGGCGCAAGGCTGAACAGAATGCCGGATGCCACTGCAGCTTTTGGGACTTTTTCTGATTCTCCTGTTGATTTTTCGTTTGTTCTTTTTCCAAATGTTCTCCTTATATTATATGTGGTTTTTGCTTTTATTTCAACGCATAAAAATTGCAGACTGTTAAACCCTGACCGTCAAACTCAGACCGTCAAAACCTGACTGTCAAAACCCGACCGTCAAAGGCACATTAAAGTTCACATCTTTCACTTATACAACAAAACAAATGGGATTTCTGGCAGAAACTGCCACTGAAAAAAGATATGTTTACCATAGCATATCCCCCACCTTCCTGGCAAGGAAAACTTTACGTATACTGCATATATGTAATTGCAAAATGTATTCTACCTATGACCATCATAAAAAAGACACACAATGCGATACTCTCTCACATTGTGTGTCTTTTCTTAAATCCCCATACTAATCAAGCAAAAACAAATTCTGGGATTCCATTTTCACAGTAGTTTTTCCCACCCTTGGTGTTCCATCCGGATTTTTGGACTTATTGTTATAAATTTCAAAAACAATATCCCCTTCCTTCTTTTTGTTTTCCCCTGTCGTATCATAAATAAAGTAATACTCACCCATATTTTTCAGGTTTTCAAACACATATTTTTTAGGATTCCCCTTCGTTGCTTTTCCCTCAATCACCGTTCCGTCTTTTTTGTAAATTTTATCTACGTAAGTTCCATCTTTGTATTGGATCGAACAGGTCAGCTTCGTTCTGACGGTATTCAGTTCGACCGGGCTGAAGCGGATTTTTTCCTTAGTGCCGTCAAGGTTATTTCCATATTCTTTCATCCAGTTCATCTTATACACCAGATTCGGATCACTTCCATTTCCGGACTCCTCTTTTAAAAGCTCCGCCTCTTCATTCAGAATCTCAACCATTGGTGGCTCATATGTGGTACGGTATGCGGCAATCATCGTATTAATGAAAAGTTTTGCCTCCATATCTCCATCTACCGTAGAATGACCTACTCCGGAATAAAAAACATTTCCCTTACTGTAAATATAGTAATTATTGGCGGCATCATTCGGGGAAGCCCCATAGGTGGCACCGGTTCCATCTCCGTTTGAAGCCGTACCCGCCCATGCACACGGATCTCCGTTCTCATTATCCGAAAGACAGTACCAGACCGTAACTTCCGGATCTTCCATGTCCAGCTGATACCACTGCCCATGCGTTGATGCAATTTTAAGTGTTTCGTCAATTTTAAACGGATATTCCGTAATCTGTCCCGTATTCGTCTTCGTTGCACGCATTGTCAGGTCATTATTATTGTTAAATCCTGTCAATTTCACATTATCGTTACTCACGCCACAGATATATTCATCATTTTTATAACTTCTGATCATATACCGGTATGGGATTATTTGATCCGTATTTTTCTTTTCCCATCCCAGACGTTTCATGGCATAGTAAGTAAATCCCTGGGTATTACCAAGTGCCGTTGTAGAAAGTGTACCGTTGCTGCCAACGGTTGTCTGGGTCATTGTATCATACTTATGTTTCGCCTGATAAGCCAGCAGTTCCTTTCGTTCGCTCTCGGTCAGTTTCCCACTCACAGCTTTATACCGGTTCATTCCCATGACATCACGCAGATATGTATTGGCAGAATATCCGAAATCCCCACTGTGCACATTATGCATAGAAGTAAAATCATGCGTAAACAAAACACTTTTTCCAGAGGCGATAAAATATTTCAGGAAATCAATCGCACCGTTTTTATTCGACATATTTACCTTATGGAACGTATCGCCAAATCCCAGAATAAACATATTGTATGTATGATACAGTTCCTTTTGTTTTTTTGACATTTTAGCTGGATTTTCGTTTCCCTTTTGGGCTGAAATATCCCTGGAATAATCATACACAAATTTCTCCCCGAAATAATTCTCCTGAAAATCAGAAACAGTAGTCGTTACCACGGTAATATTATAATCATTCAATGCATTATAATATTTCGTAAACAGCGTATTTTCTTCCAGATTCAGATACCCCTTATTATTAGTATCCGTATCCGGCATAATCTGAAGCACCTTAATCTCCCGTTTCTGTCCGGTCTGGTTTTTTGCAACCGAGCAGCCGGTACGTGTAAAATGAATGTCCGGATTATCCTTGCGGTATACAACAATCTTCCACTGGATCAGCCCGAAGTACAGTTTGGAAAGTTTTACCGGTGTAATGTTCTGTTCCCCGTCTCCTGCCGTAAAAACATCTCCCTCATAATAAACTTCCCCTGTATCATCCGAATCATCCGCATCCCCGGAGCCATCCACATCTGCCAGCCCCTCTTCAAATTTACCATCCTGATTCTGGTCAATATAAACTTTACACTGATACTGTGCGGATGGCACATCCGTCACCCGAAAACCAAAATCAAGTTTTGATCTGCCAAAACCGTCCACATCCAGATAATTTGCCTGACTGTCATCTACGGAAACAGACGTATCCTTTCCCCCCCCAGACGAAGTCGTTCCCTGATATTCATTTGGCAGTTTTGTAAACGTAATTTTCGGACAGACCTCTTTTACCTTTGCAATCAGCCCATTGGTATCTGACGTCTGGTAAATGGTTTTCTTTTCCTTCTTACTCTCCCTGACCAGATCCGCAAGGTTTGAACCGGCATCTATTTTATCGGACAGGCAATAGAGATCATCAACCGCAACAACCGGATAACCGGCATGTAAAAAGTTCTCCAGTTCCGCTTTCTTAATCTTTGTAATGTCATTTCCCGGGAAACGGAGTGTCGTATCCTCTATAACATTATTTCCGCTTCCAGCCCACAGGAACTTGACCGAACGGCTTATGCCGTCTGACCTGCTATACTCTGCACTGGTCATTTTATCTCCGGTATGGAAATATATTTTCCCATTCATGGAAGTATCATTCCACACCGTCTGATTCTCTTTGATCCATTTCACATTGCCATCTGCATCTTTATAGGTTACATCCTTTTCTACCAGATTGTAAGCGCCCTGATCCAGCCCAAGATAAATCATGTTGTACTTGCTGTTTAGATCCTCCGTGGAACCAATAAACTCTGCCGTAGTCATATGGGTAATCTTAATATCCCCGATAAAATTCGGAATCATAAGCTGGATATAACTCTTTTTCAGCGAGTACCCGTTCTTTCGGTCATAGCATGGCTCAATATCCAATATCCGCAGTTCTCCATCCACATGATCCTTTGATGTTTTATATCCGAGAATATAACGGACTGCATCTGCCGGTGTCGCCTTGGGATCATTTCCCGTAAACTCCTTAAAATCCGTAAACTTAGAATTCGGATCCGATGCCGGAACTGTTCCCGTGCCAAATTCCTGTGTGGAAGTTTTATCCCCTTTAAACACAAACATTCTGCCATTTAAATATCCCTGATTTTCATCGGATGTAATTTCTCCGGCTGTTTTATATGTTTCCCATTTGTCCGGCTGCGTCCAGTAATGGTACCAGTTTTCACCAATCACACGTCCATCCACATCGGACGGAAGGAACGTAAACTTCGACCAGTATTTCTGTGCATCCCCTGTCTGTGCAGTAAACAAACCCGTCTTCTCAACCTCACCAATTTTCTCCGGCTGAATCAGCGCATCCTTTCCGCCATCCAGATACAACCGCTGAAACAGTTCAGAATCCATGGAAAACAGCATCACTGCCAGTTTATACATATTATTGTTATAGCCCGTATCGGTATAAGTATAAATGGTTGGATTCATATTCCAGTCCAGAATATGAAACGTAACTGATTTTCCCTCACCTAAACATCCCTGTGAAGGTATATACACTCCGGAATCCATAAAGATCGGAGCATAGTTCTCCTCCTGATTAATCTTCTGGTACATTTTCACGGCAACATTCCAGCTGATATCTTTCGATCCATTAAATCCATTCGTATAAGATGAGACAGAGGAATGCTTTCCATACCTGTTATGTTCTTTCCAGATCTTTCTGATATTATCATCCCCGGAATGCATTTTCGGAGATACCACATACAGATCCGCATAATCTGCCCATTCCGGCCGTGCATTCAGCTCTTCCGGTGTAATCGTTTTAATAATCACCGAATAATGGTCTGCTTCCTCCTGTGTTTTACAGCCGATACTGTCCTTTAAAAAATAATCATTGTTTTTATATAGATAGTAATTCTCTGTTACATTGATATTATCCTTTGATTTATCACCGGTACTTTTTCTTTTTGTATAAATCCGGTCGCCCTCATTGGTAAGTTCACGATCCGTCTTTTCATCAAATGTCTGATCTTTATCATCCGATTTTTCGAAATCATTTACTGTATGCCAGATAATATTTCCATGATCCTGTCTGACAAACGATAAGCTTTCATTTCCGTCTTCCCCTTTTACAATTTTTTGGACAAACGTTCCTTCCCCATCTTTGACGCGCTCATAGTATCCGGTATATTCTGCATCTTTCATGCCATCCTCACAGACACGCATATTTCCAGAATATTTTGAAATGTCCCCTTCCGGCTCATCCGGGAAAAAATAAGCCGTTTTCATTTCACATTTTGCACCGGTTATTGTTTTAACCGTATTAATATCAGCATTTCCATAACGCATATCTTCGACATTTACCGGTTCACATCCACTGATCTGGTATCCAAACTCTGCGTATTCTTCATAAGGCACAATTTCAAGAATCAGAAACGGGTTTTCCCTGGTTCCAAGCTTTGCCGCTGCGGCATTCGCATCGTAAATGTTGCGCTTCGACTCCGGAATCTGCTCTATCTGGTCAACGACCCCTCTTGTCATCACCGGAAGTTTTTCATCCGCCTTTAATTTATTCCGATATCCGACAACCCCAAGACAGACAACAAGCACCCCCAGCATACAGACTGCGGATGCAATTCTCTTTTTCCTGTTTCCGTTATTTTTTTTCTGCCGATGCCATCTTACCATCTTCAATACGAACGCCCCTTCCTTACCTGAGTACATTTCTCAGCTTGAATTCATTTTGTATCGTATACTTCTGTTCCAGATATTGCATATCAAAAGAAACCGCAACGGATGCCTTTTCCGTGGAAGCATGTACTGTGCCGGTAAATGCCGTAACATATTCGCCGATCAGATTTTCCTGCACCTCATCCGTAGCTGCAGAAATCACCGTTGTATCGGTTTTTGGATCTGCCACAGCCATTTTCTTCGTATATAATTTCTTTCCACCTGCAGAGATCCAGATCACCCGCTTGCTTGCAGCCTCCGGGGCTGCGGCACCTGCCGGATTGGTTACCGACGGGGTGTTCGGAATCGTATAAATGGCGATCCCACGGACACCGGACACGGATGGGTCAAGTTCCTCCACCCGGTTTCCTTCCATCACCCACATGCCGATCTGCTCCATCAGAATCTGTGACTCCGACTGCAGATCAATCTGCGCAGACGCGTGGTTATAATTTTTGTGCGCCATTCCAAGGAAAAGCGTTGCAGCGCCTAAAATAACCGTTGAAATTGCAATCGCGATAATCAGTTCCACAAGCGTAATTCCCCTATGATCGTTCGGCACACTGCCACCCCCTTTAAAAAGTTACTGCTCCGTAAAATGCCTGCCGGTATCTTTCACCAGCCGGATTGTGTATGCCGGGACACCATCAATATAAATGGCATTCACATTTGTACAATCGTCATAAAATGCCGTTTTCTTATAGGCAATCTTAATAAATGTCCCACCGGCACCCGGTTCTGTCAGTTCCTCCCCGGTGCTGCTGTCCTTACGGATTTTAATTGTATTATTACACAGCTTCGTCCCGTCAGATGTCAGCTTTGTATCGTCAAAACTGCCCAGATTATCGGACAGGACACGCGTATAATATCCATTGTCCAGCTTGTAAATATACAGATAAGAACTGCCGGCTTTGCTCATCGTCCTGACCTGAAGCGCATCCAGCGAAGAATCCAGCGTCCTTACCACCTTCTGCGTATTGGCATAGTGCAGATGCCCGATCATCATGACAGACGTGCTTGCAAGAATGCCAATAATCGCAATAACGATAATGATTTCAACGAGCGTAATTCCATTCTGCCCCAAAAGTTTTCGTTTCTTCATTGGCACACCCCTTACCCGTTCTTCTTCCAATTATCATAGTTCAAATAAGAATCCAGATCAAGGTTTCCGGAAATATTTGATGCCGCAAGGGAAGAACAGCCTTTGAAAAACTGGGAAAACAGCGGAGTATCCCGTTTCTGGTCCTCGGTAAACAGCTGGGAAACCAAAAGCTTGTTTCCCCGTACCGTAGCATTGGAATCAAAAGAGATCACCCCACCGGAAATAATCATTCCCTCAAACTGGCCGGACACCCTGACATCCCCGGTTGCAATGACAATTCCCCTTGTAACCGTAGCTGGAAGTGCATAAGTTCCGGCATTTTCAATCAGGTATACATCTGCAGCCGGGGAATACACCGTTTCCGAAGCCGTCGGGGATGCCTTGTGTTTCTCCACCTCTGTGGTAAATGCACTCCGGTCAATCAGATAGTCAAACAGCGGATTTACCGTTTTGTCAATCACTTCATGCCCACTGGCATCCGTAGACGTCAGACGGACATTGTCTTCGGTCACTCCCTGCCCCTGATCCGTCAGTCCCAGTTCCAGCGACTTATAGCGCACGGCAAGCTTCGAACAGTACTTCCAGTATAAACCACTGCTGTCTTTCCAGTTGTCCGGTGCAATCGTATACGTTCCAACTTCCAGCATATCTGCAGAAGCCGCCCGTTTTAAAATGTCCCCGGAAAACGTCATAATCGTATTGGAATCCACAATCAATGCATCCTCATCCAGATAGATATTGGCATACTGTGCAGTTTTCCCCTGATTGTTCACATAATAATCGGAAAAAAAGTCATTCGCAGACTTCTCCGAATTAAAATTCAGGTAATAATAGACCCCACCCGGAAAATAATAGGGAACCACCTGCCGGCTGCTGTTTAAATATCCTTTCAGCGTACTTTCACTGATTCCGGTATATGCCGCATACTTCTTTTGATCCAGACTTCTGCCATCTCCTGACACATATTCCAGTGGAACATAATATGCCAGCTGGTTCGTCCGCGCGGAGATGGACTCGCCCATCAGAATATCCTCGTTACTGGCATCAAGCTTTCGCGAAATAAACGTCCGCCCTGCCAAAAGCAGGTAATTCAGCCCTTTGATATCCAGATGGCTGCTTTTTCCATTGACCATCATGGCACTGCTAAACTCCGCCTTTTTCGCAGAATCCGGATCCTGTGCACCATAATTTTTCTGGAAATTATAGCCGTAATAATTGCCCTGCAAAGTCACGGAACTCCCCCTGCCAGCCAGTTCCAGATCATCCGCCACATACATATTTCCGTTCATATGGATAGAGGAAGCACCGTTTGTCCCGGCAGACGATGTCCTTATATTTTCCGCCCAGATCGAGGAACCACCGTCCCCGACCGTCAGGTCTGATCCGCTCTCCGTCACGATATCCCCGCGTGTAAGAACCGTCTTCCCCTTGATCGTACCGTTTCCTCCTGTGGACGCATAAATTCCGTCTGCCCCGGCATACACATTGCCATCCACCGTCACATTCTGTGCCCCGATGTTGATCTGTCTGTCGGCTATCAGCGCATAACGCATAAACTCCTGCACCTGCCCCCTGCCGGAGAAATTCATCTTCGGAGTGGAAAACACCAGGTCGGTTTTGATCGTTGTCTCATAATCCTGTGCATCCTTATACCGGATCTGCACACCCTTTAACGTAAACGTCCCTGCGCCGTAATCCACCTCATATTTTGGATCTGCGGCAGGGATATAACATCCCTGGTCTGCGGCTTCTTTGATGCAGCTTTTTACCGTATCCGTATCATAGCCGGAAACCCGGTACGCCACGTTGCCGGAAGCGTCCATGGTATCCGACGCACCAACTGCCGGATCTGTGTGGTTTTCTGCAAACTGCTTCTGCAGCCCGTCCATATATCTGGTGGCAAATACTTTCTGCACGTCCCCTCCGGAAGCAGAATACGTCAGGTAATTTTCAAGGACATCCGCATACGCTTTCTCCAGTGACTGCTCTGCAAGTTCCCTTGCACCGGCACGCAGATTATCCATCAGTTCATCCGCACTGTAGAAATTTTTTTTCGTGCCGCGTTCCACTTCCTTCATCTCAATATTGACAATCGTAATCTTCGTGATCACCACGGCAATCAGGCTTACCACAACCATCAGAACCAGTACGGCAAGCAGGGAGGCGCCACGGTTATCCTGTTTGAACCGGTTTCCTTTCATCGCTACTCTCCTTTCGACGTGCTGACCGTAATATAACGGTACTTTTCCTTATCCGGATTGTTTCCGCCCTTGCCTTTCTTATATACACAGACCGTCAGATCGACCTTTCGCACTCCCCCGCTGCTTGCCACCAGAGGGGCAACCGACCCAGCCGGCAGCTTAAAGCTGTCCTGATAAATTGCTCCCTTGTTGGTCACCGCAGCCGGATCATCCGGATACGACTTGTTGCCAAGGTTTGATGCCACAGACGGCATCGGGCAACCCTGCGGCAACACCGTCATCTTATAATCCGGTCTGATGCTGTTGACATCCGCAATATTCTGGCATACAAACACCAGCTTAGGGTTCACACCGGCAGCGTATGTAACCTCCATCGTATCGCTGTCCTGCGCCACATGGTACATAAGGTAAATATGTTCCACATCACGGATGTCTTCCTCTGCAAACTCATTACATTCGTATACTTCTAAAGGATCTATGCCCAATACCTCATCGCCTGTTTCCCCACATGTATAGCTGCATGCCACCCGGACATGCGTGCTGTCTGCCGTGACCGAAAATTTCCGCTTCATCTTCGCCTGCAGTTCGCTATCCCCAAGCGGAAGCGTTCCCGGATGTGCAGCGGCATATGTCATATTTTTTTCCGAAAAATACGTCATTGCTTCCTGCAGCTGGTTATGTTCCAGTGCCACGACATCCTTTGTGTCATCAATCCCTTCGATCTGTGGGATATTGGTGTCATTTTCAGCTGCAGCCGTACTGACAGAAACCTCGACATCATACGTGCTGCCAGAAGTGCCTGCCGCCGCGTAGTACACATTCTCCGCCTGAAATGCCGGTGCCGGGGCAGCCGCCGGAGTCTCACGGAGCAGGGTGTAGCCATTTCCTTCCAGATAGGGAACACGAAATCCTGCCCCTGTCGTCACCACAGCCAGCTCTTTTTGGTTTTTTAAATCCTCCAGCACTTCCTGCGCCAGATTGGTTGCATGCTGTTTGTCCGCCATCATCGCATTGTACTTCATGGACTGCGTAAAATAAGACAGCAGCGGAATGGAAATAATGGCAAGAATTGCCATGGCAAGGATGACTTCCAGCAGGGAAAATCCACCATTGTTATTCGGTTGTCTCTTCATCTGCGGGCCTCCTTCCCATCCGTTTTACGGTGCAGTTTCAAGCGATGTGCTTCTGCCAAAAATACTCATCACACCTTTTGACATATTCGGAAATACCGGTGGAACATACTCTTTTCCGGTGTTCTCCAGATAATACATATTCAGTGTCATCTCCCCGTTTAATTTTCCGGTGGAATCATCATAATTTGCCGTAAACTGTGAAATCGTTGTACGATCCTTAAAATTGTTGACATAAGCGATCATTTCCTTTAATCCGGCATAGCCTGCCTCATAGCGGATACCGATAGAGGCATAATATCCCCGGACCTCTTTTTGCTCTGGTCCTGTCGTTTCCTGTTCTGCTGCATCTGCCCCCTGTGTGCTCTCCTCACTCTGGCTTTCGGATGTAGAAGATGCCTCTGCATCCGTTGCGGTAGTGGAAGAAGCATCCGTTCCCGCAGCCGTGTCCGTGCCATCGGTCTGCACATCCACAGCAAGCGGCTGGTTCATGGTAAACGTAATGTCCGTAATATGGAAATCGCTGCTGTTATCCTCATACGCCTGTAACGACTCAATAGCCTTCTCGGTTGTCATTGCAGAAGGATACGTACTGATAATCGTCTTCTGCTTTTTTACCATCCGCTGGATATTTTCTTTTACCTTCGGAAGTCCTGCCTCCATCTGTTCCATCTGCTGCACTTTTGCCTGGTCGGCCGTATTCTGTTCTTCAATCTTCGCTGCCTTGCTCATTCCCTTACTGAAAATAAAGAAATACGAACATGCCACTATGACAATCGCACAGAAAATGAGCAGCAGCCGCTTGTCGGAATCTGAAATTTTAATTCTATTCATTGGTCTGCTCCTCTCCTTCCACGCCGTCTGTATCGGTATCCGCATCGGTATCCGCAGACGGAACCGCTTCTTTTATGAGATGCCCGTCCTCCCCGAGAAATGCGCCGGTATAATAAGCATTTAACGTATACGTCCACTTCACCGTGCCGCTGTCTTCATCGGACTCCTCCGACATGGACGGAATCGAAAGATTTTCAAGCAGCGTCACATCCGCAAAATTCAAAAGCATCTGTCCGACCGTAACTTTCCGGTCTGCCTCCATATTCAGCGTTACCAGCGAACCATCCGTCTGAATGCTTTTTACATGGATGGTTGTCGGAAGTTCATTTTCCAGCTGCGCAATCAGCGGATACAGCTGCTCATTTTTCGTGATGGTGGCAAGATCCAGTTTCTCATACACCTGTTCCTCCGCCTGTACCCGCGCGTAATCGTCATATGTCTCCTGCACATAGGAAAGATCATTGATCCGTTTGGTCAGATTGCGGTGCTCACGATAAGCCAGCAGCTGACGCACACCGGAACCGAGAATCAGCAGGACACTTACCAGTACTGCCCCCGCCAGAATCACATATGCCGTGTGCAGGTCGTTCTTTTTGGAATCTGCCACAAGCATGTCCTTTGGTCTGGCATCAATCGGATGAACCGCCGCACCGATGACCGAAAGGAAACCGACAGCCGTTGCCGCCTTCGGTCTCGTCCCGGAAGATGCCGCATCCGGTGTTACCGTCCCCTCAGCCGCCTTGTTTTTTCCGCTCCGTAAATCGATGACCTTCGTGAAATCAATTTCCTGCAACGGAAGCGGAAGTTCCTGTGCAAACAGTTTGTGCATGCCTGCAAAACGGGAACCATCGCCAACCAGATAGACATTCCCGACAAATTCCTGTTTGACCTGATTCTGATAATACTCAACCGCCGTGTTTGCAATGCGCAGATGATACCGCAGGGACTCCGCCAGATCCTCATATGCCTCTTCTGCCAGAGCCTGCTGACGCTTCATCTCCTCCTGGTTTCCCATCTCCGGAATCGTCGGACGGTTGTATATCACATTGTGGTCTAAAAGGAAATCAAGTGCTTTCTCCTCATCGTCAATGCCAAGCACCGGATGGTCGATCACCGCTGTGATCGTGGCTCCATAGCCATACGGTGTCACACGCTGAAAGACCAGTTTTTTATTTTCCAGAATACTGATCACCGTTGCCTGCTCTTCCAGCTGTACAACCACAGCATTTTCCAGAAAACTGTCACACAGAAGCTGTACCGTTCCGTTTCCGATATAATCAAACGTTTCTACCTTCAGTCCTGCCAGTTCTGAGAACGTCACATAGTTATTCAGAAGATTATCGGGAATTGCCACTAAAAGCAGCTTGAGCATTTTCTTCCCATCTTCTTCCTCCACGTCCATCTTGCTGTAGCTGATGGTGTAATTGCTCACATCCATCGGGAAGTAATCACGGATCTGTGCCTCGATGATTCCCATGATCTTATTGTCCTTGACAAACGGGATTATGACCTCGCGGGTAACAACCTTAGAGGACGAAAGGGTAAATACAACTTCCTTCTCATGGATATCGTGTCTGCTTAGTTCGGCCTTTAATGCCGATGCAAACGCTTCCTTGTCACGGATATAGCCATCTTCCACCGCATGTTCCGGAGTACGGAACGCAAACGCTTTATGTACCGGCGGATTTTTCTTGCGGTAATCGGCCAGTGCGACTTTTGTCCACCATACACCGGCCTCAATACTTACTACTCTTTTGACCATTTTCATTTTCTCCTTTATATTTTCTAGCAGTTGTGCTGGAAAATGTATGAAAGACAATTATCCCCCGCTCATATTCTCTTCAGGAAGAGGCTGTAAGAATTTTGGCGAAAGATTTTGCGTGTGCTAATTGGCTTTCATACATTTTCCATCGTTATGTTGTGATGTAAAATTTAGATGGCGAATAGGAAGGATGTTCAAAATTCGCCACAGGAATAAGAAAAACTTTACTTTTTTTAATTATGCCATACGTAGCAGTTCATGCCATGTTTTAATAAATACCCATCATGCCGAGATACCAGGTCCAGAAACGGCTGCCCCAGAGTGCGGCGATGAATATGCCTGCCGAAAGGTACGGACCGAGTGCAAGCAGGTTGTTTCGCTTGCTTACTTTCATACGGATGGTATGGATGACGGAGCCAAGAATGCATGCAAGAATAAATGCAAAAATAATGTTTTTTGCGCCTAAAAGCAGGCCTGCATATGCCATGAGTTTGATGTCTCCCCCACCGATTGCTTTGCCGGAGGAGAAATAATACAGGCCATACAAAAACAGGCTGACAATGACTGCCCCGATGATATGGGACAGGATATGCCGGAAATCATACACGGTCATGATGATACCGAGCAGTCCCAGAAACAGGTTCTGGGAAACCGGTATCTGATAGGTTCTCTCATCGATGACCGCAATGACAATCAGGGCAGATGTCATGAGGCAATACAGCACACTGCTGAACGTGAAACCGCCCGCCATGAAAACGACCACATACAGCACACCATTTAAAGCCTCGATTAATGGGTACTGTATGGAAATCCTAGCACCACATTGCCGGCATCTGCCCCGAAGAATTATGTAGGAAAATACAGGAACCATGTCCCGCCAGCCCAGCTTACGCCCGCAGTTCATACAGTGCGAGGACTGCACGATATTCTCTTTTTTCGGGATACGGAAGATCAGCACGTTTAAGAAACTGCCGATGACGATTCCGTATAAAAATATAACAATGTAAAGAAAAATCGTAAGTTGGGTTAGCATTTGTTTCTCCTATTTATAAATATTAAGGACTATAATGTTGCTTCTACAGCTTTAATTTCATATTTAACAGTAGAACCTTTCTTATAATTAGCCTTTGTAACTGCTTTATGAGTAGTTGCATTAAAATCTACAGTTACAGATTCAATATCAGCTTTTCCATCAGCACCAAGTGCGCCTGTAAACTCTCCTAAATCTTTAAATCCTGATGTTGCTTTAATATCTGATTGAATGGTTGCCTGTGTTGTATCAGATGGTGGTGTTGTAGAAAATACATCAATCGTAAAAGATCCTGTTGCTGCATTTTCTGAATATGCTGCAACTGCTGCTGTTGAAATACTATTTAATACCTGCTGATCTTTTGCGACCTTTGACTTACTGATGTAAGGAATTACCTGTGTACCAACAATACCTACCAAAATTGCCATAATTGCGATAACGATAATCAGCTCTACGAGAGAGAAACCTTTGTTATCCTTCTTTTCATTCTTTGCTTTCATGTTCTGAAGCAGTTCCATAATCTTCTTCATACCCTTTGTTCTCCTTTTTTGAATATATTTTTATGTATCTATCATCACATGTCTCATGGCAGACATGTAACAACCCTTCTTCTGCCTGCGGTCAGGCTCCGATGCTGTCGTACAGACTGTACATCGGCATCATGATCGCAAGGACGATCGGCACCACAATAACTGCCATCACAATAATGATGAGCGGTTCCATTGCGGCAAGCAGTGCCTCGGTCGCCGACTCCACCTCTTCATCATAATATGCTGCGACTTTGTCGAGCATGTCTTCCATATTACCGGTTTCCTCGCCGATCTCTATCATGTGGTAGACCATCGGTGGGAAGACCCCGGAATCTGCCAGTGGCTTCGAGAGCGGGATTCCACGGCTGACCTCTTCGGTCGCATCTTTTAATGCCTGCTTAACCACGGCATTCCCCATCATCTCGGTCACAAGCCCGAGTGCATCCACCAGCTGGACACCGGAGCCCATCAGTGTGGACAGTGTTCGCGTCATGCGCGAGGATGCCGTCTTGATGCTGAGCGGACCGACCAGCGGTACCTTTAGAATAAATTTTCCTAATATATGTGCCCCACTCTCTGTCTTTTTCCACGCATGGATAAATACTGCAATCCCTGCGATGATGGCGACAATAAAATACCAGCTGTGCACAAAGAAATCGCTGACTGCCATGACTGCAAGCGTGATGCCCGGCAGTTTTCCGCCGACTTCGTCAAACTGGGAAGTAAAGGTAGGCACAATCTTAATCATCATGATGGCTACAACAACGATAATAACAAGAATCAGGATGACCGGATAGATCGCCGACTTGATGATCAGCCCCTTCAGGTGGGCTTCTTTTTCAAACTGGCTTCCCACACGGCTGAATGCTTTATCCAGGCCACCGGAGGATTCCCCGGCGGCAACCATCTGCACCATGAGGTTTGGAAAAATCTTCGGGTGCTCCGCCATCGCAACGGCGAGGGTCTCCCCACGCTGTACGGAATCCCGCACTTCTGCGATTGCGTTGGCAAACGGTTTGTTCTCGGTCTGCTCGGATAGCATATCGAGTGCCTCAACGACGGTCACACCGGCATTTAATACGCTCTCAAACTGACGGCAGAATACGCTCATTTCGCGGACGCTGACGGCTTTTCCGATATGGATTTCGAGATCTTTGTTAAATGCGTTGGCTCTTGCGATGGAAACGATGGTGTTGCCGCCGGATTTGAGTTCTGCCGAAGCGACTTCCATGTTCACGGCCTCGATGGTGCCGGTTTTTGGTTTTCCATCGGCCCCGACCACTTCGTATTTATAACTTGCCATGTCTTAACTCCTTTTTAAAACAGCTTCTGCTGCATGTTTCCTGTATCCTGTGCATACTCTACGGCATTTGCCGCATCAATTTTGTGTTTCAGGTACAGGCCGAATAAGGAATCATCCATCGTCTGCATGCCAATCTTCTTACTTGTCTGCATGATGGATGGAATCTGGTGTGCCTTATCCTCCCGGATCAGGTTTTTGATCGCCGGGGTACCGAGCATGACTTCAAATGCCGCCACACGGGATTTCCCGTCGATCGTCGGCAGAAGCTGCTGGGAAATTACCGCCTCAAGAACCGATGCCAGCTGCGAGCGGATCTGGTTCTGCTGGTGCGGCGGGAACACATCGACAATACGCTCAATGGTAGGTGCCGCACCGATGGTATGCAGGGTGGAGAATACCAGATGTCCGGTTTCTGCTGCCGTGATGGCAGTGGAAATCGTATCAAAGTCACGCATCTCCCCCACAAGAATGATATCCGGATCCTCACGGAGTGCCGCACGGAGCGCATTTCCATAGGAATCGGTATCCAGCCCGATCTCCCTTTGGTTTACGATGGACCGGTTATGCTTATGTAAATACTCGATCGGATCTTCGAGTGTAATGATATGTTCGTTCCGTTCTTTATTGATGACATCGATCAAAGATGCCAGTGTGGTGGATTTACCGCTTCCGGTCGGTCCCGTGACAAGGACAAGCCCACGCTTTTTCTTTGTCAGCCCAAGGACAGCTTCCGGCACCCCGAGATCCTCCGGTGTCGGGATATCGCTTGCCACGATACGCAGTACAGCCGCATAGGAACCTCTCTGGTGGAAAGCGTTGACACGGAACCGTCCCACACGCGTATCCGTGTAGGCAAAGTCCACTTCCCCTGTGGCTTCCATGGTTTTTTTCTGTTTTTCGTTAAACATGGATTCCACCAGTTCTTTGGTCATCGCCGGTGTCAGTCTCTCAAATCCGTCCATTTCATAAAGTGTTCCGCTGATCCTGCACTTCGGCCGTACCCCCACGGTAATATGTAAGTCGGACGCATGATGCGCTTTTGCTATCGAAAGAAGCGTATACATTGACAATTCCATCTGTTTTGCTGCCTTCCCTTCCCTGTTTTATTTAATCCTCTTCGTCATCGTATGCCACACGCTGCACTTCCTCGACGGTGGTGATTCCACGCAGTGCGTAATCAATGGCACTCATGCGGAGTGTTTTCATACCATGTGTTAATGCGATCTCCTCGAGCACGTCCGCATTCTCCCCACGGTTGATCGCCTGCCGCAGGTCTGCCGTGACCGGCATGATCTCATAAATACCGATTCTTCCATAGTATCCGGTTCCACCGCAGCGGACACACTCTTTGTGCCCCGGTGTGCGGACATTGATCCGTCTGGCGGGATCCTTTATGCCGAGTATCTTTTTCTCCCCTGCGGTTGCCTCCCGGACAATTCCGCATGCCGGACAGACCCGGCGCACCAGACGCTGGGCGATTACCCCGACCACGGAATCCGCAATCAGGTAGTTTTCCACTCCCATATCTGCCAGACGGGTGATGGTATTTGCCGAACTGTTTGTATGTAAGGTGCTGACCACCAGATGTCCGGTGATGGACGCCTTTACCGCAATCTCTGCGGTCTCCTGGTCACGGATCTCCCCGATCATGATGATGTCCGGATCCTGACGCAGGATGGAACGCAGTGCCGAGGAAAAGGTAAGTCCCGCCTTTTCGTTTACCTGTACCTGGTTGACCCCGTTTAAGTTCGCCTCAACCGGATCTTCTACCGTGATGATATTGACACCTTCTACGTTTAATTCATTTAATGCGGTATATAATGTCGTGGACTTACCGCTTCCGGTCGGTCCCGTGACGAGAATAAGCCCGTTCGGATGGCTTAGGATATGATCAAATTTTTTTAATTCTTCCTCCGGGAATCCCAGATCCCGCTTGTCCAATGTCAGTGCTTTTTTCTGTGCGAGACGCATAACGACCTTTTCCCCGTAGACGGTCGGAAGCACGGACACACGGATGTCGTATTCCTGCCGGTCCACAATGCTGGTCGCACGGCCGTCCTGCGGGCGGCGGTGTTCGGAAATGTCAAGTCCGCTGACAATTTTAATTCTTGCGATCAGTGCGGCATGCAGGCTGATGTCGTGCCGCATGGCTTCGTGCAGCACGCCATCCACACGGAACCGGATCCGCACCTGGTTTTCCATCGGCTCGATATGGATATCGCTGGCTCTCTTGTGGACTGCCTGCTCGATGATCTGTCCTAACAGTTTGACAATCGGTGCCTGCTGGACATTGTTCTCATCGTTTCCACTCCCGGGGTCTAAGGCTGCCCTGGCTTTTGCCTGTTCCTGCTTTTCCCTTGTATACTGTTCTGCCACACGCAGGGCTTCTGCATTTCCATAGTAACGGTCGATGGCTGCCGCAATATCACTCGGGGTTGCAGCAAAACGCTCCACCTGACACCCGGTAATGATGGAAACATCATCCATCGCCCGGATATCCAGCGGATCACTCATTGCCACACACAAAAGATTGGGATTTTTCTCATTGAACTTAAACGGGATCAGATTATACTTCCGCAGCACTGCCTCGTCCAAAAGCCGGATGATTTCCTCCGGAATGCGCAGTGTTGACAGATCGATACTCTGTATTTTCAGCTGTGCCTTCAGTGCCTCTACGATCTGTTTTTCATCTGTAAACCCCAGATCTATCAGTACCACTCCGAGACGCTCTCCCTGTTTTTCTGTTTTTTGGACCTGTAACGCTTTTACCAGCTGATCCTGCGAAATGACTCCTGCATCCACAAGCAGATCGCCCAGTCGCTTCTTCCGGGCAAACCCTACCAACTTATCCATGTAATACTCCCACTACGTTAAACATTTATTATTTTCGAATATTTTCGAGCAATTAATGATTATTATAACCTTTTTTGTTCTCTATTGCAATCCTTTTTCATGTATAAAATATAACTTTTTTGCATTTTACCGTTTCTTTTTTTGTGCAGATTTCACATCTAGGTCTTTTGTCCTATTTTATTTCCCGTCATTTCCTCCACAAAAATGCCATATCCTTTCGTTGGATCGTTAACAAGCACATGGGTCACGGCACCGATCAGTTTTCCATCCTGCAGGATCGGGCTTCCGGAGAGTCCCTGCACGATTCCGCCGGTCAGCTTCAGCAGGTTCTCATCCTCCACATGAAAACGGATGCCCTTATTTTTATCTCCCGGTGTATAATCAAGATCATCAATTACGATGCGATACGACTGCAGTTCCCCGGACGCATCCGACAGAATTACCGCATCCTTTGTCTGAATCTCCTGTTTGTAACCGACCGGACACAACAGACTTTCGTTTTTCTTTTCTTCCCGGAAGTTTTTCGTCAACGTGCCATAGATACCGATTTGTGTATTGCTGGACACTTCTCCGATCTGGTTATCCTTCCCGTAGTAGACAACTCCCTCCAGCTCTCCCGGTGTTCCCCGGACACCTTTTTTGATGCCGAGCACCTGCGCTTTGTACAGCCGTCCGTCTGACAGACGAAGCAGGTCTTTGGTCTGTCCGTTTCCGATTCCGTGTCCCAGTGCCCCGAAGTTTCCGTCCTGATCAAAATAGGTCAGCGTGCCGATCCCTGCCATGTCATCTTTCACCCAGAGTCCCAGACGATAGCCTTTGTGTTCTGCTGCCTCAACCGGCTCCACCGATACCTGAATCTGCTCGGCTCCACGCCACAGGGTCAACACCACCGGTTGTTCCCCGTACTGATTGATCCGCTCCATCAGTTCTTCTTTTTTCGTGACCGCTTTTCCATTTACAGCAGTAATATAATCCCCCGGAAATACAATGTGTTCTGCCGGCTGCCGGCTGCTTCCGTCCACAGTTTCCACCGGGCCGGATCCCAGCACCAGTACTCCCTGGGCAGCCCCGTAAATGCCCACCACCTGTCCGCTCACGTATAAAGATTTTCCGTTCACCACGGAAACCTGCACCTCTTTCATGGGAAGGATGCCAAACAGATAGCAGGTCAGTGTATATTCCCCCTGCTTCAGCTGGCTGCACGTCTCCACTGCCCGTTCCTGCTTCATTGCCTGAAACGTCCGCTCCCCGATCTGTGCCATAACGGATTGCGGTTTTGTGGACATTGCCAGTGTGACCGGAATTTTTTTGTCCAGTTCCAGTTTCTGCCCCTCCTGCACGTATACATGATCGGGAATGGCATGTATCATGGTGGCATAGGCAAAGCAGCACAGCGCCAGAACATAAATACAGATAATATTTTTGAATATACGCATATAAAAAGACCGCATGCCAAAGGTTCTCCTATCTTCTCGGATACCTTTAGTATGCGGACTTTGGTTTTATCTATTCGTATTTTTCTGCCAGACGTTTCATCTCGCGTGCGTTTTGTAGAACCGTATCCGTGATCTCCACGCCGCCAAGCATCCGCGCCAGTTCCTCGATACTTTCCTCTTCCCGCAGCGGATGAATCCGGGAAACCGTGGACGCATGCTCCACCGATTTTTCAATCAGGAAATGGGCATCTGCCATGGCAGCAATCTGCGGCAGATGAGTGATGCAGATGATCTGGTGCGTCTTTGCCAGCAGTTTCATCTTCTGCGATACCATCTGTGCCGTACGCCCGCTGATTCCACTGTCAATCTCATCAAAGATCAACGTCGGAATCTCATCCGTATCCGCCATGACGGTCTTGACCGCGAGCGCAATACGGGAAAGTTCTCCGCCGGAAGCGACCTTTCCCAGAGGCTTTAACGGTTCTCCCGGATTGGTGGAGATCATAAATTCTGCCTCATCCCAGCCTCCGGCACTGTACTCCGTCTTCCGGAATTCCATCGTAAACTGCACATCTAAAAAATTCAGATCTTCAAGTGCCTGTGCAATCGCTTTCGTCAATCCCTTTGCCGCTTTCTTCCGGATTCCGGAAACCTCTGCACACAGCTCGTCCAATTCTTCTTTCTTCCGGTTCATGGAAGTTAAAAGATCATTTAAGTATTTATCATAATCCTGTAATACGGCAATACGCTTTGTTTTTTCTTCCGCTGACTGCAGAATCTCTTCCATCGTATTTCCATACTTGGATTTCAGGTGATTGATCTCATCAAGCCTCTTTTCGGTCTGATAAAAGACTTCGTCATCAAATTCCTCCCCCGACAGGTAGGAAGAAATCTCATGATTGAAATCGCTCAGCAGATTATCAATATCGGTAAGCATCTGTTCCATCTGCGCAATGCGCTCCTCATATGCCGAAACCGAACTGACTTCCCGCAGGGCACGGCTGACGAGTTCCGATGCATTCTCTCCGGTACCGCCGTCTCCCCCGGTAGCTGCACCGGCAGCCGATATGGCATCCATGATCTTTTTTGCGTTTGCAAATCTGCGATACTGTTCTTCCAGCCGGGTATCCTCCCCGACGGAAAGCTGTGCCTCTTCGATTTCCTTTACTTCATACGCAAGAAACGACAACTCTCTGGCGCGCTCCTCGGTATCCAAAGACGAGGACTCCCACTCTTTTTTCAGTTTCCGGTATTCCTGATAACAGGCGGCAAGACGCTCCTTTTTTTCTCCCAGCGCGTCTTTTGCATAGGCATCGAGGATTTCCAGATGTTTCTTTTTGGAAAGAAGGGACTGGTGCTCATGCTGTCCGTGAATATCGATGAGCAGAGACGCCACCTCTTTTAACCGGGAAGCAGACACTGCTTCTCCATTGATCCGCGCAATTGCCCTTCCGGAAGTTATCTTACGACTTAATATTACTGTTTCATCCTCTGTTTCTATGCCCAGTTGCCGGATCGCATCCAGAACCTTTGGGTTTTCAACCGAAAAGACCAGCTCCACAAGTGCGGTCTCTTCGTTATCCCGAAGCAGTTCCTTTGGAACCTTCTCTCCGAGTGCCAGTGCAACCGAACCAATGATGATGGATTTACCGGCACCGGTCTCTCCTGTCAAAATATTAAGTCCTTCTTTAAATTCTACCTCTGTCTCTGTGATAAGGGCAAGGTTCTTCACATGTAGATTTTGTAACATACATTCTCCTTCTACTTTTCCGAAGCATTTTTATTACTGTTCTACAATTTTCCGAAGCTTTTTCATGATGTGCACCGCGTCATCGGACGTACGGATCACACACAGAATCGTGTCGTCTCCCGCAAGTGAGCCGACAATCTCCTGCATACGCATGGCATCTACTGCAGCCGCAACGGCTCCCGCCATACCGGACACGGTTTTGATCACAACAATATTTTCCGCAGCATCCACGGACAAAAATCCTTCCCTGAGAACCCTTGCATATTTTTCCATCATATTGGAATCCGCGTCCGTAATCACCGCATATTTTTGTCTGCCGTTGTCGGTCGAAATCTTTGTCAGCTTCAGTTCACGGATATCACGGGATACGGTTGCCTGGGTAACCTGAAACCCTTCTTTTTCGAGATATGCGGACAATTCTTCCTGTGTTTCCACATCTTTTTTCTGAATCAATTCGAGTATCTTTGCCTGTCGTGTTGTTTTCATATGTCCTCCTTTGCGTCCTACGGTCTCATCTTTTTCCTCAGTATTTCCAGGAAACTCTGGTTACTGATTTTGCAGATCCAGATGGTACTTTGTGCCTGTGCAATCCGCACACGGTCTCCCACGTGCAGATGCTCCGGTGTGTCCCCGTCAAAGCTGACACATGCCGTCTCGTCCTTTTGAAACCGTCTGCTTCCCATCTCGATCTCCACAACATCCTCCGCTCCAAACACAATGCTTTTAGAGTTTAAGTCATGTGCATTGATCGGTGTCAGAAGAAGTACCCTTGCTTTCGGATCCACGATCGGACCTCCGGTGGAAAGATTATACCCCGTGGAACCGGTTGGTGTCGCAACAATCACGCCATCTGCGTGGTAAGTTGTCAGATATTCCCCATTGACATACACATTTAAAAGCAGCATGGACAGATCCCCGGACCAGTGGATCACGACATCATTCAATGCCATATGTGCGCCGTTTCCGCCAATTTTTTCGCCGGTCAGAACAATCCGCTCTTCCATGATGCAATCATCCTGCATCAGACAGTCGATGGCATGAAATACGGTAGCTTCCTCAAGCTCACACAGATACCCCAGTGTCCCAAGGTTGACACCGATCAGCGGAATCTGCAGCGCCTCCACCTTGGTTGCTGCGCGGATTAACGTGCCGTCTCCGCCGAGAACAAGGATACATTCCGTGTCTGCCGGAATCTCGGAAAGTGCAAAATCTTTCTGGTTATCATCCTCCACATTGCTGACACAGATTGCAGCACTGCCGCCCTTTTGTTGTATGTACGAGACAATTTCGTTTGAGAGTGTCAGATCACGATCTTTGTACCGGTTCGTGATCAGCATAAATTTACGCATCTACTTATCCAATTCTCCGTGTGCTGCTTCCACAACTGCGTGAATATTCACGGATTCCTCCTTTATTGCTTCGTCCGATTTTTCAATATGCACGAGATACTCGATGTTTCCCTCCGGTCCCTTGATCGGTGAGTATTCCAGATGGTGTACCGAAAATCCGTTTTCCAATGCAAAGGTAATGATCCTCTCGATCACTTCCTCGTGAACGGCCTTATCACGTACCACGCCTTTCTTTCCCACTTTTTCCCGTCCGGCTTCAAACTGTGGTTTGATCAGACATACCATCTGTCCGCCGTCCTTTAACAATGCATATGCCGCCGGGAGCACTTTGGTCAGGGAAATAAATGAGACATCCACCGAAGCAAAATCGAGCACATCATCGATATCTTCCGGTGTGACATAGCGGATGTTTGTTTTTTCCATACAGACAACCCTTGGGTCCTGGCGCAGTTTCCATGCAAACTGGCCATATCCCACATCGACGGAATACACTTTCTTTGCCCCGTTCTGCAGCATGCAGTCCGTAAACCCGCCCGTCGAAGCACCGATGTCCATGCACACCATGCCATCTAAGGAAATGGAAAAATGTGTCATCGCTTTTTCCAGTTTCAGACCGCCGCGGCTGACATATTTCAATGTATTTCCGTGGATCTCAATCGGAGCATCCTCTGCAAAAGTGCTTCCCGCCTTATCCTCCCGGTTATTGTTGACAAATACATTGCCTTCCATAATCATGGTCTTTGCCTTTTCCCGCGATGGTGCCAGACCACGTTTTACAAGAAGTACATCCAATCGTTCTTTCATAATTCCTCCGGTAATTCTGCTAATATTTTTTCCGTCACGGAATCTGCATCCAGTCCCAGTGCTTTTTTTAATTCGCCAACACTTCCATGTTCCACAAAGCAGTCAGGAATTGCCATCCTGAGGACCTTTGTATGCAGTGCTTCTTCCTCCAGAAATGCAGCCACATGCTCTCCAAATCCCCCGCTTGCCACGTTCTCTTCCATCGTCACAAGAAGCGGATGGGATTCTGCCAGTTTCCGCAGGCAGTTTTTATCCAGTGGCATGGCAAATCTTGCATTTACCACCGTTGTCGGGATTCCTTTTTCTGCCAGTTTTTTTCTTACCTGCCAGGCGGTTTCCACCATCGAACCGATCGCAAAAAGTGCAACCTCTGTACCCTCGGCGAGTACTTCCGCACAGCCTTTTTGAATCGGTGCCCGCTGATCTTTCCAGAGATCGCAGGCTTCTCCGCGCGGATAACGGATCGCCACCGGTTCCTCTGCAGCAATCGCATACTTGAGCATATCGGAAAGCTCCCATTTGTTTTTCGGAGCCATAACCGTCAGGTTCGGAATACTTGACAGATACGACAGGTCAAAAATTCCCTGATGCGTGGCGCCATCCTTTCCGACTAATCCTGCACGGTCTACGGCAAACACAACCGCAAGGTTTTGTGCACACACATCATGTAATACCTGGTCATAGGCACGCTGTAAAAAGGAAGAATACACCGCAAATACCGGTTTGAGTCCCGCCTTTGCCATGCCGGCTGCAAACGTCACTGCATGCTCCTCGGCAATTCCCACATCAAAAAAACGTTCCGGGAAAAGATTTTTAAATCTCTTTAAACCGGTTCCGTCTGCCATCGCTGCGGTAATCGCAACCACCTTCGGCTCCCGCTCCCCCATTTTGCGCATGACGGTGGAAAACACATCCGTGTAATGCGCTTTTTCCTGATGATACAGCGGAACACCGGTGTCAATGTCAAACGGTCCCGTTCCATGGAAGCGCGCCGGATGACGCTCGGCAGGAAGATATCCCTCTCCCTTGATCGTGCGTACATGAACCAGCACCGGACCGCGCACACGCTTTGCTTCCGCAAGCACTTTTCGGATTTCTTTTATGTTGGTGCCATCCACCGGGCCTAAATAGGTGATTCCCATATTTTCAAAAAACATTCCCGGAACAAACAGCTGTTTGATACCACTTTTGGCGTTCCGGATCCGTTTGACCATCCGTTCCCCCACAACCGGAATCCGGTTTAGGGAATTGGTCACACCGTCTTTTAAATCCAGATAGGCATCCGAGGTGCGGAAGGAATTCAGATACTGGTTCATTCCTCCCACATTTTCGGAGATCGACATCTGGTTATCATTTAACACAATAATAAAATTGGTTTTCATGCGGGAGGCATTGTTCATTGCTTCGTATGCCATACCGCCGGTCAGTGCCCCGTCTCCGATCACAGAGACCACATAATAATTGTCACCGGTCAGTTCCCTTGCCTGCGCCATGCCAAGTCCTGCGGAAATAGACGTGGAGCTGTGCCCGGTATTGAATGCATCCGCCGGGTCTTCCTGCGTCTTTGGGAATCCGCTCATCCCGCCATACTGCCGTAAAGTGGCAAACCCCAACTTACGCCCGGTTAAAATCTTGTGCGTGTAGGACTGATGTCCGACATCCCAGATAATCCGGTCTCTCGTCAGGTCAAATGACAGATGAAGCGCCATCGTCAGTTCAATCACACCCAGATTCGATGCCAGATGTCCTCCGGTTTTTGCAATATTTTCCACCAGAAAATCACGAATTTCTTCCTGTAGCTCTGCCAGTTCTTCCTCGTTTAGTTGTTTGATATCATTTACTTTTTTTATCCGATCTAAAACCATGTTGCCCTCGAAAAATTAATGATCCCTGTTGATCAAATAGAAAAACAGGTCATGCAGAAACGTATGCTCTCCTTCAAATTCATCCAGTATCTTTATTGCTTCCCCGGAAAGCCGCTCTACATCCTTTTTTGCCTGCTCCAGCCCCTCAAATGTCACATAGGTTGCCTTCTCATTTTCCGCATCACTGCCGATCGGCTTACCGAGTTTTTCAAAAGATCCCGTGACATCGAGAATATCATCCTGTATCTGAAAGGCAAGTCCCAGCTTTGCTCCAGCTTCCTGCATACGCGCAACCGACACTTCATCCGCGCCTGCCAAAATGGCTCCGATCATAAGCGATGCTTCAATCAGCGCTCCGGTTTTTAACCGGTAGATAAAGTCCAGCCGGTTGCGGTCGATGGTCTGTCCGGTTTTCTCACTCTCCACATCCACCACCTGGCCGCCGATCATTCCGTATATACCCGCTTTTTGTGCCAGCACGGAAAAAGCCCTGACAATTCTCCAGTCTCCTTCGTTTCTGGTCAGCGCTGCGGCCACGGTCTCAAACGCATAATTTAAAAGGGCATCCCCCGCAAGGATTGCCATTGCTTCCCCGTATACCGCGTGGGTTGTCTTTTTCCCACGCCGGTATTCGTCGTTATCCATCGCCGGAAGATCATCATGGATCAGTGAATAGGTGTGGATCATCTCAATCGCCGCCATAAAATCATCAATTGCCGGATTCGTTCCGTCAAACATCTGGTAAGATGCTTCCATCAGCATCGGCCGCAGACGCTTTCCGCCTGCAAAAACACTGTATTCCATGGCATCGAGCACGGTCTGCTGAAACCCCTTTTCCTGTGGCAGAAACGGTGCGATCCGTGCTTCAATATCTGCCGCCCTGCGTTTTATTTCCTGTCTGATCTCCATCAGAATTCCTCCAATTTTCCATCCTGGTTCAGTACAAGCATTGCCTTTTCTATCGTATCCAAAGACTGGCCGGCTGCTTTGATCTGTTCCAGTCCCTCTTTGTATAGGGCAAACGAACGGTCTAACGTTACGTTTTCGTCTTCCATCGCATCAAGTATGGAATCGATCTTTGCAAACCGTTCCTCCAGTCCCGGTTCTTTTTTTTCTAATTCATCACTCATTTTTTACTCCTTCGGCTGCCTGAATTTCTGTCACTGCTGCCGTCAGTGTGCCATCCAGCAAATGGATCTGCACGGTATCTTTTTCCCTGATCTGGTGGATGCTCCGCAGTGCCTGATGGTTCCCATCCTCCACGAATGCATACCCTCCACTGAGTTTCTTTACCGGGGAATAGCTCTCCAGCGTGCCTGCCAGAAGTGCCAGGCGGTGTCTGCGCTCACGCAGCAGTTCCTCCATGCGTCCGGTCAGTTTCTCTTCATACTCTGCCACTCTTCGCCGGTTTTCATTCATCCGCTGCTGAGGGCTGAGATAGTGCAGGCGCATCCTCTGGTGCTCCAGGTGGTTTCTTGCCACGGTTACTTTCCTTTGGAGTTCTTTGTCCATCTGCTGCCGCATGCCAAGCAGTTCCTGCATTGCCTGCCGGTAATCAAACACCGCCAGCTCCGCTGCTGCAGACGGAGTCGGTGCCCGCAGGTCTGCGACATAATCTGCAATCGTAAAGTCCGTCTGATGACCGACAGCGGAGATCACCGGAATCCGGCAGTCAAAAATGGCCCGTGCCACCATTTCTTCGTTAAATGCCCACAGATCCTCTATGGATCCACCGCCCCGTCCGACAATGATTACATCCACGCCGATCTGTTCAAGTGCATGAATTCCATGGACAATTGATGCTGCCGCACCCTCTCCCTGCACCAGGGCTGGGCAGAGAATCAGCTGCACATACGGGTTCCTGCGCCCTGCAATATTGCGGATATCCTGAATCGCTGCCCCGGTCTCTGCCGTAACAATCCCCACGGTTTTTGCATAGGTGGGAATGGGCTGTTTGTATTCCTCCGCAAACATTCCCATTTCTTCAAGCTCCCGCTTTAACGCTTCAAATTTCAGATACAGATTTCCCTCTCCGTCCCGTTCAATCGTCCGTGCATAGATCTGGTATCTGCCATCTCTTTCATACACTTCCACGGATCCGGTCACAACCACGCGGTCGCCCTCTTTCATCGGGAATTTTAATCCTTCCCTGCGGCTTCCTGCAAACATGATCGCGTTTATCGTTCCGTCTGCATCTTTCATTGTAAAATAAATATGCCCGCTGGAGTGATACTTACAGTTAGATACCTCTCCCTTGATGCTGATATGGTGCAGCATAAAGTCCTGAGCGAACATATTTTTAATGTATTTATTTACCTGCCCTACCGAATATACATGTTTCATCATTCTGCAAACTTTGCAAGAATTCCATTGACAAATGCCGGTGAATCATTGGTTCCGTATTGTTTTGCCAGTTCCACAGCCTCATTGACCGCAACCTTAAATGGAATCTCATCATCGTAACGGATCTCATATACCGCCAGACGGATCAGTGCCAGATCTACTTTGCCCATACGGGTTGTCTTCCAGCCTTTTGCGACTTCGTTGATTGCTCCATCGATTTCCGTCAGATGATTGTAAATGTCGCGATAACGCTCAGCGATATATTTGAAATCCTGATCCGTTACATGATCGACTTCCTCTCCAAACAATACCAGCTGTTCTGGCAGTTCTCCCGCATCAAAAAATTCTACGCGGAAAAGCATCTTGAATACATTTTCTCTTAACTCTCTTCTTGTCATCTTCTCTCCTCGCTCAAAAATAAAGGATGTCTTTCGTTCAGACATCCTTTATTATACCATATTCTGTTTCGAATACAAAGATTTAATTATCAGTTCCCATATCAACACTTGCGATACGGACATTGACAACAGCGACTGTCAGACCTGTCATATTCTCAATGGCAGCCTTTACTTTATCCTGTACCTTGGCAGAGACATCCGGGATGCTGTAACCATATGCAATATTGATGGCAACATCAACCTTTACTTCATTGTCCATAATTTCAATCATGATTCCCTTGGAAAGGTTCTTCATGCCAAGCTTGCTGACAATTTCGTTTGTGATGTTTCCCGCCATGGAACTGACGCCATCTACTTCTGTTGCTGCAAGTCCTGCAATGATCGCAACGACTTCATCTGCGATACGGACATCCCCGACAGGATCTGATTTTATCTGAACTGTTTTTCTGCTATCAGCCATAATACAATTGCCTCCTCAGTATTTTATCTTTGCTTATTATAACAGACTCTGTATTATTTGGAAAGCATAAAATTATACGACCTGCCCCTTGGATACATATACCTGATACGACTCATTTCCGGTCAGTGACTTGCCCTCTGTGACACGTACATTCTTGTCGGTAATCACGTATTCCACGCTTGCATTATCTTCCACTACGGTATCCTGCATCAGTACACAGTTTTTCACTTTTGCGCCTTTTCCGACGTGAACGCCTCGAAACAGGACGCTGTTTTCGACTTCTCCCTCGATCACACAGCCATCGGCAACCATAACATTCTTTGCTTTGGAACCGTTGATATAACGGGTCGGGTTATCGTCACGGATCTTGGTGTAAATCTGATTTGGAGAAAACAGTGCATTTAAGTTTTCTTCCTGTAACAGACGCATATTTTCTTCAAAATAACTCTGGGTATCATGGATATTGACCACATAGCCATCGTAGCAGAACCCGCGGATATCCAGCCGGTCAATCTGCTTGTCCAAAAGGTCACGTACAAAGTAAGTATGCCCATGTACATACGCATCATCTATCATATGGATCAAAAACTCGCGTTCTACCACATAAATATTCATGCTGAAATTCATCTCCCCCTCTTCGGTCGGGTTGATGTAAATCTTGCTGACGCGGTCTCCGTTCATGCCGAGTGCATAGTACAGATCCATGCGGTCCCTGCTCTGACGGATAAATGCCTTCGGAATTTCCTGCTTGCGGTACATCATGGTCACATCCGCACCACTCTTGATATGCGCATCTAAAAGTTCATTAAAATCAAAATTGATGGCAATATTTGCATCGGTCATAATGACATATTTCTGTGGCTGCTTTAACAGATATCCGCGCAGACTCTCAAGTGCCTCGATGCGTCCCTCGAATACCTTTACCTGTTTCTGTGCGAACGGAGGAACAATATTCAGGCCTCCGTTTTTGCGGACCAGATCCCACTCACGGCCGGCGCCGAGATGATCCAGCAGGGAATGGTAATTTTTTCTTACGATAATGGAAATATTGTCAATTCCGCTGTGTACCATGCTGGAAAGAATAAAATCGCACATGCGGTATCTGCTGGCAAATGGAATGGATGCCATGAGGCGCTCCGAAACCAGATCCGGCACCATTGCATCATAGCTGTTCGGGAAAATAATTCCCAATGCCTCTGTCTTTGAATTTAACATTGCTCCTCACCCTCCTTCACATCTTCATAAATCATAGCGCTCGGACCAATTTTTGCTCCTTTTCCGATCGTTACATCCGCTGCAATTGTAGCAACTTCTCCAATTCCTTCCCCTTTTGGTTTTGCTCCCACAACCGCATCTTCTTCGATGGTCGCATTTTCTGCAATGATGCAGTGTCTGACAACCGCACCTGCCTTGATCATGGAGTGTCCCATGACAACGGCATCTTCTACAATGGCGCCTTCTTCCACCGTGACACCGGAAAACAGGATGGAATGTCTGACGGTACCCTTGATGTTACATCCATCGGTAATCAGACAGTTATCCAGCACGGCATTCTCTCCGATCCGGTGACCGGTCATACCACTGTTTCTGCTGTAAATTTTCCAGTTTTCATCAAACAGGTTGATGCCGCTATGTTCCGGATCAAGCACTTCCATGTTTGCTTCCCACAGAGACGGAATCGTTCCTACATCCTTCCAGTATCCGTTGAAATGATAGGCATACATCTTTCTTCCGTCACGCAGAAGATTTGGAATGATATTGTTTCCAAAATCATTCTCGGAAGTCGGGTCAGCCTCATCCTCGATCAGATATTTCTTTAAAATATCCCAGTTAAATATGTAAATTCCCATGGATGCAAGATTGGACTTCGGTTCCTTTGGCTTCTCCTGGAACTCGGTAATCTTGTCATCCTCGTCTGCTACCATCAGGCCGAAACGGGAAGCATCCTCCCACGGCACTTCCATGACTGCGACAGAAAATTCTGCCCCTTTCTGCTTGTGGAACTCAAGGAAATCACTGTAATCCTGTTTGCAGATCTGGTCTCCGGAAAGAATAATCACATACTGCGGATCATAGCGCTCAATAAAAGCAATATTCTGATAAATGGCATTTGCCGTACCCTTGTACCAGTCAGACCCCGATGCTTTCTGGTACGGTGGAAGTACATGCACGCCTCCGTAAAGACGATCCAGATCCCACGGCTGGCCATTTCCAATATACTCGTTTAATACAAACGGCTGATACTGGGTCAGAATCCCCACCGTATCAATTCCTGAATTTACGCAGTTCGACAGTGGAAAATCAATGATACGGTACTTTCCCCCAAACGGAACTGCAGGCTTTGCAAGCTTCTGTGTCAGTGCATATAATCTGGACCCCTGGCCTCCGGCAAGCAACATCGCAACTAGTTCTTTTGCCATATAAGTATCCCCCTTCTGTTCATAATAATTGCACTTATTATGGTAACATAAAAGGGGGATAATTCCTAGTACTTTTGGCTCTTTTCGTTTATTTTAGTGCAAAGATTTCTGTGCCGTATACAGTTTGTAATATCTGCCTTTCTTTTTCATCAGTTCTTCATGCGTTCCCGCCTCTGCGATTCCTCCGTCATCAATATACATGATCTTGTCACAGCCACGGATCGTGGAGAGCCGGTGCGCAATAATGAAGGACGTCCTGCCCTTAAGCATACGGTTTAATCCGGTCTGCAATGCTTTTTCTGTCTGCACATCAATGCTGGAAGTTGCCTCATCCAAAATCAGAATTGCCGGGTCACAAAGCAGTGTTCTCGCAAAAGAAATCAGCTGTTTCTGTCCCTGGGAAAGCATGGACCCGCGCTCCCGCACCTGTGTTTCATATCCTTTCGGCATTTCCCGGATAAACGGATCGGCACAGACAATTTTTCCCGCTTTTTCAATTTCCTCCTGTGTGGCATCCAATTTTCCGTACCGGATATTATCTGCAATTGTTCCCGAAAAAATAAAACTGTCCTGCATCATAATCCCCATCTGCGCACGGAGAGAATGAATGGTCACATCTGCGATATCCTGATCATCGATCAGTACCTTTCCGTCATTGACATTGTAGAACCGTGAAATCAGATTGACGATGGTACTCTTTCCGGCCCCGGTCGGTCCTACAAGTGCAACACTCTCCCCGGGATTTACCGTAAAGGATACGTCTTTTAATATCGTTTTTGTCTCATCATATGCAAAGGTCACATGGTCAAACGTAACTTTCCCCCGGATCTTTGGCATCTTGATCGCATGCTCTGCATCTTTTACGGTAACCGGCTCATCGATGGTTTCAAAGATCCGTTCCAAATAAGCGATATTATTGATAAAATTGTTGAATATATTTCCAAGGTTCATGATCGGCTGCCAGAAATACGAAGCATAACTGGAAATCGCCACGATCGTTCCCAGCGACTTATTTCCCTGCCCGAAAATGACAAGGCCAAACAAAAAGATGGCAGCACGGACAAACACCGAAATGGTATCAATGCCCGGCCATACAAGGTTTGAGTAGCGCACAGCGGTATTCCAGGTCCGTCTGCATTCTTTGGAAAGTCCGTTAAAGATTTTTGCATTTTCATCCTCACGTGCAAAAATCTGTGTAATCCGGGCACCTACAATATTTTCCTGCAGATACGCATTTAAGTTTGAGTTCTTGTTGGATACGGCCTGCCACGCCTTTCTCTGCTTATTTTTGATCCAGAACATAAAGACGGCAAGCACGGGAACTCCACACAACACAACCAGTGCCATCTGCACATCTACCATAAACATAAAAATAATAATAAACAGCAGATTAAATGCTTCCAGCACGATATTGATCAGTCCGTTTGACAACATATCCGATACCGAATTGACATAATTGACCACCCGGATCAGAATCTTTCCATGCGGTCTGTCGTCGTAATACTGAAACGGAAGTTCCTGCAGATGTTCAAACAGGTCCTTGCGGATATCATAAATAATATTCTGACTGACATCCACCATAATGCGGCTGCGGATCGTGGTAAAAATCACGCTGACCACATAGATGGCAATCAGCGCCGCCACCAGAGAAAATAACAGTCTCATATTTTTATCAGGCACCGCAATATCAAGTGCCCGCTGAATAATCATCGGTGCCACGTACCCGAACGCTCCTCCGATTCCGCTGAGGACGATCGCAAGGATCATACCCCTGCGATATTTTTTGATATAGGATGACGCCCGGAGCAGATGCCGGATATCAAACGGTTCTTCCAAGATTTCATCCTGCTTATATGTATTCTTTGCCATTGTCTCACCCCCTATACCAGGTCTTCGCCGGTCTGCAGCTGTACCAGTTCGTAATAATATCCTTTTTTTGCCATAAGTTCCTCATGATTTCCCATCTCCGTGATCCGTCCATGCTGCATCACCAGAATCTTATCCGCCATCATCGTAGTGGAAATCCGCTGTGCGATAATTACCTTCGTACACGAAAAATCCAGATGCCGCAGTGCTTCCTGAATCTGTTTTTCCGTTTCCATATCCACCGCAGAGGTCGTATCGTCCAGAATCAGAATCGAAGGCCGCACCGCCAGTGCTCTTGCCAGGGAAATTCGCTGTTTCTGTCCTCCGGAAAGGCCTACGCCACGCTCTCCGACCACCGTATCATATCCTTCCGGCATCTTTGAGATAAAATCAGATGCCGCAGAATATTTTGCAAATTTTTCCACTTCTTCGAGATCAATGCTGCTGTCTCCGTAGGCAATGTTTCCCTCGATCGTATCGGAATACAACAGCACATCCTGTGTGGCAAGTCCGATCTGTTTGCGCAGGTCGGACAGTCTGAAATTCTGCACCGGTATATCATCGATCCGCACTTCCCCTTTCGTCGGCTCATAAAACCGCGGGATCAGATTGATCAGGGAAGTCTTTCCGCAGCCGGTTTCTCCCATGATTGCAATGGTCTCCCCCGGTTTTACGGTAAAAGAGATATCATGCAGCACCGGAAGATCCCCATCTTCATACTGAAAGGATACCTCCCGGAATTCGATTTTTCCTTTAAAGTGATCCGTGTGCGCAGCTGCATCCAAAGCATCTTTGATCTTTGGTTCGGAATAATAGATCTCCATCACCTTTTTGGATGCGGCCGAGAACCGCTGAAATTCATTCATGATATTTCCCATCTGGCGCATTGGGTTGGCAATTGCCCAGATCAGTCCGGAAAATGCCACATAATCTCCCATCGTCAGTTCGCCCCGAATTAAAAAGACACCGCCCACGGCCAGCATCACTACCGGCATAAGGTTTGCAATGCTTTCCACATATGGGAAAAATTTCAGCCATACCATGCTGGTTTCTTTGTTCGTCTCTGCATAATCTTTGTTTGCCCGGTCAAATTTTTCAATTTCATACGCTTCCCTGGCAAACGCTTTTACCACACGGTTTCCGGAAATATTTTCCTGCGCATAGGTGTTCATCTGTGCCAGTTTTTCACGCAGTTTCGCATGCATCGGTGCCACCTTGTTTTTGAACAGATAAATGATAAAAAACACAAACGGCGAAATAATTAACAGGCTCAGAGCCATTTTCCAGTTCATATAAAAGAAGTATATTGCCACTACACCAAACAGGGAAAATGATTCGATCACCATGCGGATCACCCATGCAACCATGTGGCGCACCGCATCCAGATCGCCCGTAACACGCGTCATCAGATCGCCGGTACGATATGTGCTGTAAAAGGTCATATCCTGCCTCTGGATTTTGTCATACAAAAAATTGCGCACACGGTACAGTACCGTCTGTGACACATGCTCGTAAATCATGCAGTCTCCATAGACAATCACACCGCGAAGTACGGTAAATACAATCATCAGGATGAGCAGATGATAGAACAAACCGCTATTTGTTCTCATATTTTCCCACGCATCTGCCCCACTTAAAAACAGATCCACAATTCTTCCGGAATAATACGGAACCGTCAGCTGCAATATATTATAGACAACGGTTCCCAGCATGCCGATCACATATAATACACGTCTGCCTTTCATATTTTCCCACAGCCACTGTATTTTTGTCTTTGGAAACAATGTTTCTTTTTTCACTTTCATCACAAGCCCCCACTGTCTTTCTTGTCAAATTTCTGTTATTGTATCAATTATTTTTGAATTATGATATAATACAATAACATAAAAATAGAACAAATCTATTCTATTTTTATGATTTTTGTCTTAGTACCAGGGGGTCATATGAACGAAAATTTATTTGAATACAGTGATATGCTGCGCTCTCCTATTGAAGCTTTTTGCTGTGGCACCGGATACTGGGAAGGTCCCGTTTCCTCCCACTGGCACTATTTTCTGGAACTTGTCTATGTGCAGGAAGGATCTGTAACGGTCAGCTGTAATGACAATACCTGTCTCCTGAAAAAAGGAGCCTTTATTGTATTTCCTCCGCAGGCAATGCACTCCATCTATCATACCGATGATAAGCCCTATGTTTACATCTGCTGTAAATTCAATCTCAACCGCATAAAACTTTCCGAGAATTATCTTCCAAATTTAAACTTTGCCTTTCACCAGATTTTAAACAGCACAAACCCTCCGCTGGTTTTTGATTCGGACAACCTGCCCGATTTTCCTGCTGAACTGTTTTTCACGGATATCTTAAAAGAGGTTCAGGAAAAACGCTACGGATATGATGCCTGTGTTTATGCCCAGTTCGCCCGGCTGATCGTACAGCTGCTGCGTTTCTGGCTGGAACAGGGAATTTCTTTTGATACGGATCAGATCCCGGAAGTGGAGGAAGAAGCGATGCAGAATGTTTTGATGTATATCGATGATCATTCCCAGGAAAATATCAATATTGAATCTCTGGCGCGCACATATCATATGAGTTATTCTTACTTTGCCCGGCAGTTCCGTAAATACTATGGACAAAGCTGCAAGCAGTATATCGAATTTGTGCGGCTGAGCAAAGTGGAAAATCTCCTTTTATTTACCGGGCATGATTTAAGTTATATTGCGGGAGAAACAGGCTTTGCCGATTGCAGCCATCTGATCCGTACCTTTAAAAAACGCTATCAGATGACACCGAAACAGTTCCGCTTACAACATCAGAATATACGAAACTGACGTTTCCAATCTATTGGATTTTTTCCTTTTTTTCCAAAAATTCTTTACTTTATGTTATACTATAGAAAACAAATCATAACGGAATACGGAGGAAATCCCATGAAACGATTACACTTCACAAAATGCAGGACTTCTTTGCTTGCTGTTTTACTTGCCTTTTCCGTAGCTTTCGTACCTGTACCACCCATTTCTGATACAAGTTCCGATTCTGCTGCGCTTATCACGACTGCACAGGCTGCCCAAAAGAACACAAAAGACCGTTTTTCCATCAAAGAAGTTCCAAAATACAATGGAAAATCTTCTGTGGCTGTACATGGAAATAAACCATATTTCACCAGCCGGGAAAAGAAAAACACCAATACTTTTGAATCCTACCACAAACTCGACAAGCTCGGACGATGCGGTGTGGCCTATGCCAATGTGAGCAAAGACACCATGCCAACCGAAGCGCGCGGGGAAATCGGTCAGATCCGGCCATCCGGCTGGCACACAGTCAAATACACCGGTGTCGTGGACGGCAACTATCTGTATAACCGCTGCCACCTCATCGCCTACTGCCTTACTGCGGAAAATGCCAATAAAAAGAACCTGATCACCGGCACCCGCTACATGAACAATGAAGGTATGCTTCCTTTTGAGGAAAAAACCGCACGATATATAGACAAAACCAATAACCATGTCTTATACCGCGTGACACCGGTTTTTGAGGGCAGTAACCTGGTCGCTTCCGGTGTCCTGATGGAAGCTTATTCTGTGGAGGATCAGGGAAAGGGCATTTGTTTTTGTACCTACTGCTACAATGTACAGCCGGGTGTTGCCATAGATTATGCCACCGGTGACAGTCATCTGAATGGAAAAAATGACCAGAATTCCCATAATAGTTCTGCAAAGGAACACGCATCCGCGGTCTATATTTTAAATACTAACACCAAAAAATTCCACAAACCGGACTGTTATTCGGTAAAGCAGATGAGCAGTAAAAACCGAAAAAAATACAAGGGGCTCCGCAAGAAATTGATCAAAGACGGATATTCCCCTTGTAAAAACTGCAACCCATAACGGCTGCCCTATTTCCCAATGATTTCATCGGTATTGATAAACTCATACGGTGTCTGCTGGTAAACGTAATAATTCAGCCAGTTTGCATAAAGGATATTTCCATGTGACCGCCACTGCAGCATCGGCCGCTGCGTTGGATCATCATCCGGATAATAATTACACGGAAGCGTGATCGCAAGTCCCTTCTCCCTGTCACGCTTATATTCACTGTCTAATGTCATCCGGTCATATTCCGGGTGTCCCATCACAAAAATCTGGCTGCCATCCTGATTGATTACCAGAAAAACCCCCGCCTCTTTTGATTTTGCCAGAATGGTCAGTTCTTCATGCTTTAAAATATCTTCCTCCCGGATCTCGGTATGCCGGGAATGTGGAGCATAAAAATAATCATCAAATCCGCGTACCATCGGAATCTTGCGATTCATTACATGGTGCCGGAATACCCCGAACATTTTCTGCTTTAGATCATATTTTTGGATTCCGTAATGATAATAAAGTGCAGCCTGCGCTCCCCAGCACAAATGCAGGGTGGATGTCACATGCTTTTTGGACCACTCCATAATCTCACACACTTCATCCCAGTAATCGACTTCTTCATATTTCATCTGTTCCACCGGTGCACCGGTAATGATCAGCCCGTCAAAATACTGGTTCTTAATTTCCTGAAACGTCTGATAAAACTTGTTCAGGTGGCTCTTTGAAGTATGGGTGGATGCATGGGATGCCGGTGCAAGCAGCGATACGTCTACCTGTAACGGGGTGTTTGACAATGACCGGAAAATCTGCAATTCCGTCTCTTCTTTCAGTGGCATCAGGTTCAGAATCACGATATTGATCGGACGAATATCCTGATGCATCGCACGGGACTCATCCATCACGAAAATATTTTCCTGTTCGAGGATCTCCTTTGCAGGCAGATCACTTTGTGTTCTGATTGGCATAACTTTTTCTACCTCCCACCAAATTGTTCTATAAATGTATCTTCGGAAATAATCGGAATTCCCAGTTCTTTTGCCTTACGATTCTTAGATGATGCGGATTCCACGTCATTGTTGACAAGATATGCCGTCTTTTTTGAGACACTTCCTGTCACTTTTCCGCCCTGGCTTTCTACATAGGCCTTAAATTCATCCCTGTTTTTATAGTGATGCACATCTCCGGTGATCACAAAGCTCAGTCCCGCACAGCTTCCGGAAGAAGTATCCTGCACTTCTACATGTTCTATCGAAAGTTCATGAAGCAGATCCTCAAACCCACTGTGGTTTTTTTCATTCTGATACCAGGTTACAATTGATCGGGAACGTTCCGCTCCGATCCCCTCAATATCCTCAAACCCGTCCCCCTGATGCAGACGTTGCAAAAAGCCTTCAAAACCAATGGCGGCAACAATTTTTTTCCCGGCATCCACACCGATCAGCGGTATGCACAGGGCAAATATAAAGTTCACCGGATGTACCTGCCGGCTTTTTTCAATGGACTGTTCCATATTTGCCACAGATTTTTCACCAAAGCCCTCCATCTGGCTGATCTCCCCGAAATGCTCTTTCAAACGGAAAATATCCGCAAATTCATGAATAAATCCCGCATTCATAAAACGGAGCATCGTCTGAATGGAAAGTCCGTCGATATCCATCCCCCACTTGCTGACAAAACGGGTAAATTTCTTGACATTTTTGGCTGTACAGTCTGGATTGGTACAATGCAGGGTCTTTGTGCCACTGTTTTCACTCACATGAACCTTTGTCGGTGCATGACACACCGGACACTGGGATGGAATCTCCGGAGCACCTACAGCATCTTTTACCGCAATACATTTCGGAATGATCTTATTGGCTTTGATCACGGAAAGTGTACACTCTTTTCCGATTCCCAGACGCTCGATCTCGCTGATATTGCATAGAGATGCTCTCGATACCGTTGTTCCCTCAATCTGCACCGGTTCAAACACGGCAACCGGGGAAATCGTAGACACCGCACACGACCATTCGATATATTTTAGTTTTGTATCCACGGCTTCATCCTGCCATTTAAACGCAAAACCGGCGCGTGTCGCATGATGCCCGGTCACGCTTCCCGATGCCGCATAATCCGTATCATCATAACAGATCACCAGACCATCTACCGGAATATCCATTTTTCCGCTCTCTACAAGTTTCGTCCATCGGTCAATGGCTTCCGGAAGTTTTTGGGCGGTTGTCGCTTCCCTGTCTACCACATCAAATCCCAATTCTTCCAGAAAGTGCATCCGCTCTCCCCACGATACCATCGGCTCATCCAGATGCACCAGTGTAAATGCATGAAACCTGACATGGCGTGCCTTCACTTCTGCCGGATCTTCCAGATTCAGCGTTCCGGATGCCAGATTTCGCGGATTTGCATATTTTTCATCGTCATCCTCAATCATGTCGTTGATCTGTGCAAAATCTGTATAGGATATGGCAGCTTCTCCTCGCACAACCAGATGCCCCTGATACGAAATCTTTTGCGGGAATCCTCCGATCGCACCCTTTAAAAATGTAATGTTGGTACCCAGGTTTCCATTTCCTCTGGTAAGAATTTTTACAAGATTTCCGTTATCATACGTCAGAACCAGCGTAAGTCCGTCTAGTTTCCATGACAGCCAGATCGGATAAGCTCCCGCCCATTGCTGCAGTTCTTCCACCTGTTTGGTCTTCGCCAGAGAAAGTGCCGGATACTCATGCGGTTCTTTTTGTCCGCTTCCGGATTCTTCATATCCGGCATTCTGCGTCGGACTGTCCTTTATAATATATCCGGTTTTTTCTTCCAGCGTGGTAAGCTCATCAAACAAAGCATCCCACTCATAATTTGGCATGATTTCATCCTGTCCGTTATAATACGCAGCTGATGCTGCATTCAACTGTTTTACCAGTTCTTCAATCCGTTGCTTTTCTGTTTCCATTTTTGTTCTCTCTATCTATATGATGATTTACCACCGTATACGTGCCATGTATGGCAGAATTGCGTGGTTTTCGTTTTGATTTTTGTGGTTTTTCCATTGGTCGCACGGGCTGATTGCTCGAATGTGCGATCAACTGTTTTAACTTTTTAAATTCCTCCGGTGTAACATCCCGGTACTTTCCTGATTCGAGATCCCCCAGTTCAATATTCATGATCCGTACACGTACCAGTTTCTGTACACGGTACCCAAAATATTCACACATGCGTCGGATCTGTCGGTTTAATCCCTGTGTCAGAATGATCCGGAACTGTTTTTTTCCTGTCCGTTCTACCCTGCATTTGCGCGTTGTCGTGCCAAGTTCCACAAGCGGAACACCGTTTGCCATACCATGCAGAAATGCATCCGTCACCGGACGGTTCACGGTAACAAGATATTCTTTTTCATGCATATTTCCCGACCGCATAATTTTGTTGACAATCTCACCGTTATTCGTCAACAGCAACAGTCCTTCCGACTCTTTATCCAGACGCCCGACCGGATAGATCCGTTTCGGATAATGCAGGAAATCAATCACATTATTTTTTTCCCTTTTTTCCGCCGTGCAGACAATACCCGCCGGCTTATTAAGCGCGATCAGTATCATTTCTTTTTCTTTTTGTACCGGTCTTCCACAGAAACAGACCTCCTGTCCATCCGATACCTGATCCCCCATCCGCGCGGTTTTTCCGCCGATGGTTACATTTCCTGCTTCAATCTGGCGATCTGCTTCTCTTCTGGAGCATACCCCTGCTTCACTTAAAAATTTATTAATTCTGACTTCCACGTTTCTTCCCTGTCTGACAAAAATCGCGGAGACCTCACAGCCTCCGCTTCTTTATGATGTCTTTATTATTTTACCGTTTTTAATAAATCGCTCTTGATGTATCCGGTTTTTCCCTGGAACTTCACCTTCGTCCATTCTCCCTTGGTGCCAAGTTTCTTTAATTTTACGCCCGCATCCACTTTTCCAAGAAGTTCTCCATCTGTACTGGCGGTTTTACGCACATTGCAGATATCCTTCGTTTTTACGGTTCCCTTGCCGGAACCTGACTTGGAAGATACTTCCTTTACAAATTCGCTCTTTACATATCCGGTTTCTCCCTGGAATTTTACCTTGGTCCAGTCACCTTCCGTTCCAAGTTTCTTCAGTTCCACACCAATATCCACTTTTCCGAGGAGCTCACCATCCGTACTCGGGCTCTTTCTGACATTACAGATATCTTTTGTCTTGACCGTACCGGTAGATTTCTTGGAATCGCTCTTTTGGGTATCTTCCTTCTTTTCCGTAGACTCCGTTGTCTGGGTTTCCTCGGTCTTTTGAGTTTCTTCTTTCTTTTGAGTTTCTTCCTGTTTCTTTGTCTCTGTGGTCTGGGTTTCCTGCGTCTGGCTTTCCGTCTCTGTCGTCTGGGTTTCGGTATTGCTTACAATCGTTTCTCTCCATTTTGCCATGGCATTTCGAAGTGTTCCACCCACCATATTGGCAAGTTTTTCATCACTCTTTACAGCTTCATTATAGCTTGTCTGCACCTCTTTCTGCAGAGCAACCACTTCATCACTCTTCTCATATGCCAGAATCAGGGAATACAGATTTGCATCCAGATCCTGATCCAGGAAATTGAAATTGTATGCAGAGTATATGTTATTGATGATCAGATTTCCCTTTCCGTCTCTCTCCACATAGAAGAAATCCATTCCCGGTGCCGGAGTATCCACACCTTTGAATTTCAGATCATAGCATACAGATACCAGATAAGAATCATCGGTTGCCCCCTTTGTGGAATAACAGGTGATGTTCTGATAATCCTCATAATACTCAGAAAACGTCGTGATATAACTCTTTTCATTGTCACTGAGCGGCTGTGCAATCATCTCCAGCGAATCCGTATCTCCACCAGCATATGCCGCATAATAATTTTCCATCAGTGTCACAAGTTCCGCATCTGCATCTTTCTGCAGCTTACCGATTTCCTGATATTCTGTAGTCTGTGTCACTCCCTGTGTACCGTTTTGTGTCTCTTTCTGATCTTTCTGCGGACCGGTACACTTTACCAGAATCACAACAAGAACCACAAATAAAACAGCTGCGCAAAAATATCGTCTATATTTCACAAAAAAGTCTGTAAACTTTTTTAATTTTTCATTCTGCATATGAACCCTCCATAAAAATGCATCTTTCCATTTATGATACCACACCTCATACTATTCGTCCAGTAAAAAAGCGGTGCATGACGCACCGCTTTTCCTGTCATTCCATGGGTAAGTTGTTTCCTTGCCACATAGCATAAACTGCACCCGGCGGGAATCGAACCCGCATCTCAGGAGTCGGAGTCCTGCGTTCTATCCATTATACTACGGCTGCATAGCACTCTTATTTCACAAGTGCCTTTTTACTATATCACACTTCAAATTTAGAGTCAATCCACACTTTGATGTAAAATATGAAGTATTTCTTCCAGCTGCTTTACCGGAAGCTGCCCCGGTGCGCTCGCCTGCCCGCCTGCGCCAAATGTCACACACGATCCGAAAAACTCTCCGGCCACGCGGGAAATCCCCCCTTTTGCACCCATGGACATGGTAATCAGCGGATGATCCGGATGGTTTTCATGAAAGCGGTTGGTCTCCTCCAGCAAATGCAATACATCCCACATATTCTGCGGCATAACTGCCAGTTTCACGACATCTGCGCCACTCTCACGGATCTGTTCCAACAGCATGCGGATCACCTCCGGATCCGGCGTCTGTTCAAAATCATGATGGGAAGCAATCACATATACTCCCATCTCCTGCAACATTGCTATTTCTTTCTGCGGATTTTTTGCTTCAAAATATTCCACATCAATAAAATCCACGACATCTGATTCTGCCGCCACCTGATGAATATCATAAATATCCGCCGCGGAAAGTGCTTTGCACCCTCCCTGATTTTTAGAACGGAAGGTATACACCAGAATACTTTCCTTTATGATATGTTTCATTTCGTTTAATATTTCGCGGATCGCATTCGGACTTTCCACGTTTTCAAACGCATCCACACGCCACTCAATCATTTCCGTGTGTGCTTCTTCCAGCCTTCTGGTTTCTCTTAAAATTTCTTCTTTCGAAGACTCCATGACCGGCACACACACGAACGGTTTCCCTTTTCCTATAATCTTTCCTTTTATACAAAGCAGATTTTCCATCTCTGCACCTCCTGCTGTGTTGTAATTCTCTGTTATTATATTCTAAAAGCCCGAAAGAAACAACCGGTTCCTGTTATTTGACATTTTTCCCGTTTTCCATTAAGATAGTCACGGTATGTGATATCCGAACTTAAGAGATAGGAGAAAAAAATGAGTTTTGAATTTTTAAACCAATTACCGACTCCGGCAGACATTAAGCGCGATTATCCGCTTTCCCCGGAGCTTCGTGAATTAAAAAAACACAGAGACCTCATGATCTCTGATGTAATTACAGGTAAAGATTCACGTGTCCTCGTAATCATCGGACCGTGTTCTGCAGATAACGAAGATTCTGTATGTGATTATGTGAGCCGTCTGACCAAAATCCAAGAAGATGTCAAGGATCAGGTCATCTTAGTTCCGCGTATTTACACCAACAAACCACGTACAACCGGCGAAGGCTACAAAGGGATTGCTTCCCAGCCAGATCCGGAAAAAGCTCCGGATATGATCGAGGGTCTGATCGCCATGCGTAAAATGCACATCCGTGCAATCGAAGAAAGCGGTCTTACCTGTGCCGATGAAATGCTTTACCCGGAAAACTGGGGATATGTCGAGGATCTTCTCTCCTACGTTGCCATCGGAGCACGTTCGGTAGAAGATCAGCAGCATCGTCTGACGGTCAGTGGTTTTGATGTCGCTTCCGGAATGAAAAATCCTACCAGTGGTGATTTTTCTGTTATGCTCAATTCTGTATACGCGGCACAGCATCCACATCATTTCGTTTATCGCGGATACGAGGTGGAGACAACCGGAAATCCTCTGACTCACGTGGTTCTTCGCGGTGCAGTCAGCAAGCACGGCAATACCACCCAGAATTATCACTATGAAGATCTGATCCGTCTTCATGAGATGTACGAAAAAATGGATGTCATCCATCCGGCAGCCATCATTGATACCAACCATTCCAACTCCGGAAAGAAGTTTAAGGAACAGATCCGTATCGCAAAAGAAGTGATGCATAACCGCCAGCTTTCTTCCGATATCCGTTCTCTGGTAAAGGGTCTGATGATTGAAAGTTACATCGAAGAGGGAAATCAGTCTATCGGAGATCATATTTACGGAAAATCCATTACCGATCCTTGTCTCGGATGGGAAGATTCCAAACAGCTGATCTATGACATTGCGGAGATGAACGCAAAGTAAACAGTTTTTGTCTGAAAACAAAAATGGAGTGTAAAAAGTGTTCCTTTTGCACTCCATTTTTTTATAATTTTTCTACAACAAAACGTAACAGCCGGATTCCAACAGATGCCTCAAATACACATCCAAGAAGTACCAGTACCGCAACTCCCATCCCCCATGCCAGCCGCAGCAGCCATGGATTTTTCCGGTTATAAAACCTGTGCGGTTCTACCAGCAGTAAAAGCGCAAGCGCTGCAAGATACAAAATTCCATGTGGCAGCCACGATACCAGAAAAAAAACAATTCCAAGAATCCCCATATTCATCACACAGGCAGCAAAAAATACCCCGCCGGTAAAATAAATCAGGCAGCGCAATAATAATGGCAGAATTGCTTTTAAAGCAGTAAGGGAAAGGATTGCAATAATCACAAACACTTTTCCCCTTTCCCATAAAATATTTGCCAGAAGCGGCAAATACCCGGTATCCGATGCCGCAAATGCTTTCATATGATACGCATTTAAAAATCCATAAGTCGTAAAATATTCATATCCAAACAGACAGGTACATAAAATTCCCGCCAGGCCAAAACAGATTCCAATCGCCAGTTCCTTTTTCATAAAAATTCCTAAAACTCTTTTCTTTTCAGCCTATGCCCTGTCCGTTTTCTTTATTCCATTTTTATAAATCCAGATGTTTTCCCATTCCGCCTTTTTTTGCTGCCGCATATGCCATAATTGCAGCAATGGTTTTTCCATCCTGAATTTTTCCTTCATAGATCATATCGCACAACTCTTCCAGTGTGTAAATTTCCACATCAATGGATTCCGCTTCATCCAGATGCCGGGTTCCCACTTCCAGATCGGTGGCTACAAAAATATCAACCGCCTCATCACAAAATGCCACCGTCGTACGCAGGGATAATAAATGTTTCACATTCGTGCTGCGGTATCCCGTTTCCTCTTCCATCTCCCGTGCCGCACAATACGCCGTATCTTCCGTCTTACTGTCCCGACAGCCGGCCGGAATTTCAAGTGTTTCTCTCTCCAGCGCATTGCGGTACTGACGCACCATCACAATTCTTCCATCCTTCATAACCGGAAGAATGGCGGCTGCGCCCATACGATGGGATACAAAATCCCACTCTGCTTTGTTTCCATCCGGAAGTTCCATCGTATCTTTGTAGATATCCAGAATTGCTCCCTTGTATACCAGTTCTCTCTTCAATCGTTTTACATGCTCTACCATATTTCAAACCTCTCTTTCCTGTCCGGACATCATCCCCGGATATTTTTCATCGTTCACAGTTTCTTCAAATTTGTAACATATCCATTTCACACTTTTCCGGTATAGTGAAATCATCAAAAGGAACCAAAACCTTTCGATCATTTTTTTTCATAATCTGGCCAGTGCAGCCGTGCTGTACTGGTCCCTCCTTTTTATTCTATACGTCCCGTGAAATCCCAATGTATTTATTTTACAACACATTATGATATAAAAAAGGCTTAATCCCGCTTTCCGCGGTCTTAAGCCTTTTTAAGTTCATTTTCACAATTACTTAGCGTAGTCAACAACACGCGATTCCCTGATCACATTTACCTTGATCTGACCCGGATATTCCAACTCAGTCTCAATCTGTTTTGAAATATCTCTGGCTAAAAGAACCATATCCGCATCGCTGATCTGCTCAGGAACAACTAAGATACGAACCTCTCTACCTGCCTGAACTGCAAAAGATTTTTCTACACCCTTATAGCTATTTGTAATATCCTCAAGCTGCTGTAAGCGGTTTGAGTATGTTTCCAAAGTTTCTTTTCTCGCACCCGGACGTGCAGCGCTGATGGTATCGGCTGCCTGCACCAGACATGCAATCAGACTCTCCGGCTCCACATCACCGTGATGTGCTTCCACTGCATTGATGACAAGAGGTGATTCCTTGTACTTTCTACACAGTTCCACACCCAGCTGGATATGAGAACCTTCCATATCATGATCTACAGCCTTACCAATATCATGTAATAATCCCGCACGCTTCGCCATACGGACATCCTCACCGATTTCTGCGGCGAGTAAACCTGTCAATTGTGCGACCTCAATCGAATGCTTCAATGCATTCTGTCCATAACTGGTACGATACTTCATCTTGCCCAAAAGCCGGACAAGCTCCGGATGAATGCCGTGGATGCCGACTTCTAGTACAGCAGCCTCGCCTTCTTCACGAATCATTGTCTCTACTTCTTTTTGCGCTTTTTCAACCATTTCCTCGATACGTGCCGGATGAATTCGTCCATCCACGATCAACTTTTCAAGTGCAATTCTTGCAACTTCTCTTCGAATCGGATCAAAGCTGGAAAGGATAACTGCTTCCGGCGTATCATCAATGATCAGATCTACTCCTGTCATCGTTTCAAGTGTACGAATATTTCGTCCTTCTCTACCGATGATACGGCCTTTCATCTCATCATTCGGAAGCTGTACAACAGAGATTGTGGTTTCAGCAACGTGATCCGCAGCACATTTCTGAATTGCAGTAACTACATAGTCCTTTGCCTTCTTGTTGACTTCTTCCTTCGCCTGCGCTTCCATTTCCTTGATCATCTTCGCAGTGTCAATCTTCACATCGTCTTCCACGGTCTTTAAGAGGTATTCTTTTGCCTGTTCAGAGGTTAATCCTGAAATTCTTTCCAGTTCCTGTACGCGCTGTTCGTTGAGCTTTGCTATCTCAACTTTCTGCTTCTTCAAATCTTCTTCTTTGGCACGGAAACTTGCCTCACGCTTTTCAATCGATTCGAGTTTCTTGTCCAGATTTTCTTCCTTCTGCACAATACGACGCTCGTTACGCTGAATTTCATTTCTACGCTCTTTGATCTCCTTGTCAATCTCATTCTTGGAACGAATGGTTTCTTCTTTGATCTCAAGCATAGCTTCGCGCTTCTTGTCTTCGGCATTTTTCACAGCCTCGTCGATGATGCCTCTGGCCTGCTCTTCTGCATTTCCAATCTTGGTATTTGCTACCTTCTTGTGATATTCAGTCGAGATAAACCATACAGCAACCGCAGTAATTATAAGTGTGATAACAACAGCAATAATTACTTGTGGCACAGGAGCACCTCCTTTATTAATTTTTCATTGTACATATAACAAAAAGAAATATTAGTCTTCCATGTCATACTTCTACAACATTATAATTTTATCCTTTTTGCTTAATTATGTCAAGCAATACGTGCTTTCATTGTTTACTTTTCATAGCACGCAGCACATCATTGCTCCGAAAGCCCCTGCGCATCAGATACTGGTAAACACGTGTAAATTCTTTTGGGTCGGAATTTTGTGCGTCAAACTTTTTCTTTTCCAGCAGACGTATGATCTGCTCCTGTTCGTCCCCCTCATAACATTCCTCAAGGGCACGATCAATCAATTCTCCGGGAATTCCCTTTCCATACAGTTTTACTTTCAGCTGATAGCGGCTCATACGATCCTGACGATAATTGATATAGGTACATGCATAGCGGTAATCATCGACATAATGAAAAGATTTCACATATTCCAGTGCAAGATCAATACACGCCTGCGGATATCCGCCCTGTTTCAGTTTCTCCCGCAGCTGCTGCTCTGTACGGTCCATCTGTTCCAGCAGATGCATGGTTCTTCTTTTTGCACGCTTTCCCACCACTTCATAAATCAGCTGATGTTCCTCTTCATCCGAAAGTGTGCTTCCTTCCCGCATCCGAAACTGTTTTGCCTCTCCCCGGTAAAGAACAAGCTCCGTTCCATTATCCAGATGGAAACGAAGCCTGCCCTTTCCCAGAGTCGTACACTCTGTCACTGTAACCATATCTTATTCTTTCTTGCTTTCCTCATCTGCAGATGACGGAGTCTCTTCTTCGCCTTCCGGGGTCTCATCCTCCTGTGCAAAATAATGTTCACGCACCATTTCTTCAATCATCTTACAGAATTCCGGATTTTCACGCAGATACGTCTTTGCATTTTCACGTCCCTGTCCGATCTTGTCTCCTTCATAAGCATACCATGCACCGGATTTGCTGATAATTCCGACATTTGCTGCCAGATCCAGAATATCTCCCTCTTTGGAAATCCCCTTTCCGAACATGATATCAAACTCTGCTTCACGGAATGGAGGTGCTACTTTGTTTTTTACGACTTTGACACGGGTATGGTTACCAATGACTTCTCCTGCCTGCTTGAGCTGTTCTACACGGCGCACGTCCAGACGAACAGAAGAATAAAACTTAAGTGCACGGCCACCGGTCGTCGTCTCCGGATTTCCAAACATAACACCAACTTTTTCACGGAGCTGGTTGATAAAGATTACAATACAGTTTGACTTGCTGATCACACCAGTCAGCTTACGAAGCGCCTGACTCATCAGACGTGCCTGCAGGCCCACATGGGAATCTCCCATATCTCCGTCAATTTCCGCCTTTGGCACAAGAGCTGCTACCGAATCGACAATTACAATATCAACGGCTCCGGAACGCACCATGGTCTCGGTGATCTCGAGCGCCTGCTCTCCGCAGTCCGGCTGGGAAATATAGAGATTGTCAATATCAACACCGATGTTCTTTGCATAGACAGGATCAAGCGCATGCTCTGCGTCAATGAATCCGGCAATTCCGCCCTGCTTCTGCACCTCTGCCACACAGTGCAGTGCAACGGTAGTCTTACCACTGGACTCCGGTCCGTAAATCTCAATGATACGTCCTTTCGGAAGTCCTCCGAGTCCCAATGCAATATCCAGACTGAGTGACCCTGTAGGAACCGTTTCTACGTTCATATTTGCGGAATTGTCCCCCAGCTTCATCACAGATCCTTTGCCATACTGTCTCTCGATCTGTGCGATTGCCGCATCCAATGCTTTTAATTTATCGTCCTTTGCCATAATATTCTCCTTCTTATCGAACCTATGTTCGTATCTATGTTCTAATAGTAGTATATTTTGTTTGTATTGTCAATGCAAAATTTTAAATGGGGAAATAAAAAAAGACAGTCGCTCTGCAACTGCCTTTTATTATACGTTGTATCCTACTACGCGTCAAGAAGTGTTTTCAGGTAATCCTCAATCGCATCCTGCGTCTGTAACCCTATCATCTTCTTCTGAAACATTCCATCTTTCATGAATACCAGCGTAGGAATACTCACAATCTGGTAATTTAATGCAAGCTGTGGCTGCTCGTCCACATTTACTTTGCATACTTTCACCTGATCTCCCATTGATTCTGCAACTGCATCCACAACCGGTGACTGCATCTGACAAGGGCCACACCAGGATGCCCAGAAATCAATCACGACCGGCACCTTTGCGCCGACAACTTCTGCTTCAAAGTTTTCTTTTGTAATTGTTACAACTCCCATGATCTTTCCTCCTTTGATTAATTCTTACTGAACTCGGATAATACGAGTCCTTCGTTTCGGTCAAGTGTCATGCCGACACTCCATGCATTGACAAATAAAAGAAGCGGATTTCCCTTCATATCAATAACTTTCTTCATATCTGAAGTACCAGTCAGCGCATCCACATCCACTTCCTCCTTGTTCTCGATCCAGCGGATATGTTCATATGGAAGATTCTCCAGACGGATCTCCACATTATACTCGTTTTCCAGACGGAACCGGAGTACATCAAACTGCAGCACACCAACTACTCCTACTATGATTTCCTCCATACCGCCTTTGTATTCCTGGAAAATCTGGATGGCACCTTCCTGTGCAATCTGTGTTACTCCTTTTACAAACTGCTTGCGCTTCATGGAGTCGATCAGACGTACACGTGCAAAATGTTCCGGCGCAAATGTCGGGATTCCCTCAAACTGAAACTTGTCCTTTGCCGTCGTGAGGGTGTCCCCGATAGAGAAAATGCCGGGATCAAAGATACCAATAATATCTCCCGCATATGCTTCTTCTACCATTTTACGCTCGTCTGCCATCATCTGCTGCGGTTGGGAAAGCTTGATCTGTTTGTTTCCCTGCACATGGAATACTTCCATGCCCGCCGTAAACTTACCGGAACAGATACGCATAAACGCAATACGGTCCCGGTGATTTTTATTCATATTTGCCTGAATCTTAAAGACAAACGCAGAAAAATCTTCCTGAAACGGATCAATCATTCCGATGTCTGATTTCCGGGCCATTGGCGCATAAGTCATCTTCAGGAAATGCTGCAGAAAAGTTTCCACACCAAAATTGGTCAGGGCAGAACCGAAAAATACCGGGGAAAGTTCTCCCTTTGTCACAAGTTCCATATCAAATTCCGCACTGGCACCGTCAAGAAGTTCGATTTCGTCATCCAAAATTGATTTTTTCTCCTCACCAATCTCGTCGATCAGTGCCGGATCATCGATATCAATAATCTTTTCGGAACCTTCTTTTGTTCCCTTTAATGTATCGGCAAATGTCATAACTTTTCTGGTATGACGGTCATATACACCTTTGAATTCTTTTCCGGAACCGATCGGCCAGTTGACCGGATACGTTGCGATTCCCAGTTCATTTTCAATATCATCAAGAAGCTCAAACGTATCATTTGCATCACGGTCCATCTTATTGATAAATGTAAAAATCGGAATATGGCGCATTACGCATACCTTAAACAGCTTACGTGTCTGCGCCTCTACTCCTTTGCTTGCATCAATCACCATGACTGCGGAATCCGCCGCCATAAGTGTACGGTAAGTATCCTCCGAGAAATCCTGATGTCCCGGGGTATCCAGAATATTGATACAGTATCCGTCATAGTTAAACTGCAGCACCGACGAGGTGACCGAAATACCTCTCTGCTTCTCGATCTCCATCCAGTCAGACACCGCATGTCTTGCTGTTGCCTTTCCTTTTACGGAACCGGCAAGATTAATGGCTCCTCCGTAAAGCAGGAACTTCTCCGTCAGAGTCGTCTTACCTGCATCCGGATGGGAAATGATAGCGAATGTACGCCGTTTTTCTATTTCTTTTCTTAAGTCACTCACAGTATATCCTCCAAACCAATTGCACACTGTACCTCATTTTATACTAAAAACTATGTATTTGCAAGTGCTACTGGATGGGAGTGATCACGATCTTATCTGCGGATACTCCGGTCTTACGCTTTACAATATCTTCGACCTGCGCCCGCTTGGCATCGGTTGCCTCCCCCATATTAAGAACCACATCACAGCCGTCATCATTCATACTGACAACCACATCCGTAAACCCTTTTGCCTCCAGCATCATTTCTGCATTGGACTCTTTCTCCGCAATATCCGTCAGTGTAATCATTTCATTGACCGCATCTTTCTTTTTGGACTCATCCAAAGAATCATTGTCAATGATTGCCTGCAGGGTTTCTTTATTTTTGGAACGCACCTGTTCCCGGTTAAGTTTCACTTTTGCCGCATAGTCGGAATCCCCGCTTGTCACAGAGGTAAGTACCGTCTCTCCCGGATTTTCCACATCTTCCGTCGATGCATTCGCCAGATCTTCCTTGCTGCTTGTGATATCCAGATCCTCCCCGGTTTCATAATCTTTATCCGCCTGGTCACTTACGGCACCCTGATTCATATTAGCTACCGTCTCGGCATCTTTGATATCAGCGCCCTTTTTGTCATAAGTAACATAACCGGCCACCGCAATCAGCACCGCCAGCGTTGTAATAACAATCTGATTTTTATGCACTCTTTTTTTCACGTCTATTCCTCCTGTACCGACATTTTAACTACTACTACCTTATGCGCTTCCACCGGAAATAATGACATTACCGCGTTGGAAATTTCTGTAACGGTCTTTGCATTTCCTCCACCCTGTGCCACAACCACAACCCCTTCAATTTTCGGCATCTGCCTGCAGATCACATAGGGCTGTCTGGTATCACCGGTATCGTACACCACCGTTGTCTCTTCCTTTTTGTTTCCATCTTTTGTCACATTTTTATCCAGCTGGTCGGTTCCCTCATCGGAAAATGTCAGCATTACACGGGTTTTTCCCACCCCGTCCATGTGTTCAAGCAGCTCCTTCAGCTGCTGCTGCAGCTGCTCTTTATAGGAATCTTCCGTCTGCAGCTGCTGCTCCTTTTGTTCCTGCGTCTGTGTTTCTTTCTGGCTTTGTTTTGCCCCCGTCGGCATCGCAACGATCATTACCATCACCCCAAGTAGAATCAGTACAACGAAATCCGATTTATTCCTCTTTTTGATCCACTTTCCCAAGATACTGTTCAAAAATATTCTCTCCCTTCTCCTGATATTCTATGCTTTCCATCTGCTCGACAATCTCATGCAGCTGCTGCCTTGCCTCTTCTTTTTTCATTCCTCCCACATAGACCAAAAGCGGCTGTGCCAGCACGGTGATCACGAGCACGCTGACAAAAAAATGAAAATATTTCTGATAGGTTTCCTTTGGTGTCAGATATGACAACAGATAAAAAATCAGCATCAGCACGAAATAATTTTTCACAAATGTAAGTACAACTTCCATGTTCTCCTCCCTCCTCAATAGATGAAACTGGTGGAAACACTGATTATGGATGTGGTAATAAAAAATAAAAGCAGCGCATCCAGCTGTATGGTACAAAAAAGCGCGCATCCCCTGGCAGCGGCCTGCACACACTGCGCAATCCGGCTGTCTGCGACCGGTGCCAAAAATGCAGCGGTCAGGCGGTACATCACAGAAAAACAGAAAGATTTCAGCAGCGGTGTCATCCCGATTACAAGAAGAAGGATAAGGGCAGCCGCGCCAATGCTGTTTTTTATGAGGATTCCGCTTCCGAGCAGGATCTCTGCTGCGGAACCGAAGGTATTTCCTACTCCGGGAACCGCGGATATACTGTTAAAAATACTGTTTGTGGAAAGCCTGTCTCTTGCAGGTACAATCAGAGACTGTACAACACCGATTCCCATAACGGCAGTCAGCCCGCCTTTTAAGACCAATCGTATTCCGTCTTCGAACAGCTGCGCCATCTTTCCAAGTTTTGTTTCCTCAAACAGGTTATCCATCAGAAGAAGCAGCACAAACACATGAACCCCCGGCAGAAAAATAAATTTCATTCCCAGTTCCAGCAGATACATCAGTCCGAATGCCAGCTGATAAAAGGAACCCGCAGATGCCGCATTGCCGGAGCAAAACAGCGTTGCCGCATACAAAGGCACAAATGCGGTCATAAATGCCACCAGACGGTCAATCCCCTGATCTACCACCTCTGAGATCAGGGCAAATGATTGCAGCAACAACAGAACCACCCCAAGATAAACAATAAAAAAGCTCATCTGCGAAACATACCCCTGTCGCGTCATCATCACTTTTCCGTACAGCGCAAATAAAAGTCCTATGGCAAACATCTGCAAAAACATGGGCTTTGCAGCCGTGATTTCATAAAAAAATAAATCTGCAATATATTCACAGATCATTCCCGCATCCAGTCCGCCTGTTCCTTCCGTCACCAGTTTATTCACCATTTTTTCAAAATCCATCTTTTCCGGCAGATCCTGCGTCTGTGCATTGATATCCGTAAAATCAAGTTCTTTTATGATCTCATCCGCCTCGGCCGCCATCACATTTTGCGGCTGTAAAAAAATCATCCATACGAACAAAACAGACCAGAACAAAATTTTAGCTATTTTTTTCATTTCTACCCCCCGGTCATCTGTTCGATCAGCCGCAACAAAACCCACAATTCCGGAATGGACAAAGCAACGATCGATAATTTTGCAAACAGTTCAATCTGTCCTGCGACAGATCCATATCCTGCTTCCCGGCAGACCGATGCGGAAAAATCGGCAACATATGTAATTCCAAGCATCTTTAACAGTGCTTTCAAAAGTGCCGGATCTACCGGAAGCGTGTCCATCAGTTCCCGTAAAAAATCCAGGATAAACGAAATTCTTGACAGTGTGTATCCGAAAATCAAAACCGATGCTGCAATTCCCACAAGCAACGCCAGCTCTCCCTTTTCTTTTTTCAGTAAAAGAGCCAGAAAAACCGCAGCAATTCCGATCATTCCTATCTTTATCATAGACATCACATACGAAACAGGGTTTCCATCGTTGTAAACAGTTCACTGATACAAGGCACGATCCAGAACAACACTATTATCAGACCTGCCAGGCTCAGCAGAAATGCCTGTTCCTCCCTTCCACTATGCTTGAGAATCTGGCTGAGTACTGCCACAACAATTCCAAGCGCTGCAATTTTAAAAATAATTGTTACACTCATACACTCAAGGTTCCCTTCCTACGCCTTTACACCAGAAGAATGATCATAACCACGCCGGTCAGCATTCCAACAGGCAGATACACCCGCTGTTTTTTAAAAAATTCCAATCGTGACTCTGCCAGAAATTTTTCCATCCGTTTTCTGCAGATTTCATTGCATCGCAGATTCTCTGCACTGCTTTCGCCATAAAATGCTCCCGCGGCAGACGTAAGGATTTCCCAGCCCTCCTGCCCGATCTGCAGTTTACTTTTGTGCTTCTGCAGACAATCCTGCCATATTTTCTGTCCGCTTGGATTCTGATGGTTGCGCATACATACACAGACCTCATCCAGAAATGCCTGCATGGATGCATCTGCCGTTTCATAAAAAGACAAAAAATCGTACAACCGCACATGTTCCTGTTCCAGTGCATATCCCCAGCGCACAAACAGGCGTATCCATTCCCCCGCCATCCGCTGTCTGGCTTTTTCCCCCTCTGCCCATTTGTACAAAAATCCGGCACACCCTGCCAGTATCAGGACGGTTCCGAAAATCCTTGCCACAATGGATTTCCTCCTCCCTCATATACGGTGAGAATCCGTCGCCCGTCCGGTTCTCTCTGCAGACCGATGAGCCGCATCTGTGAGCGGATCAGATCCAGTCCTCCCATCTGCAGGCGGTGCAAAACCTCTAAGACACTGCCGGCATGTATGGTTCCAAGGATCGATACCCCGCACCGGGCACAGTCTGCCACCGCAGCAAAGTCCTCCGGAAGTCCCAGTTCGTCCACTGCAATGATCTGCGGGGACATGGAACGAAGCAGCATATGGATTCCATGTTCCTTCGGACAATTGTCCAGCACATCCGTGCGGGGGCCCAGATCGTTTTGCGGAATTCCCCGGTAACACGCGGCAATTTCCGACCGTTCATCGACTACCCCGACCTTTTTCCCGGCACGCAGGTGATTTCCTTTCGAAAGCAGCCGGATACAATCCCTTAAATATGTTGTTTTTCCGACCCCCGGCGGTGCAAAGAAAAACGTATGATATACGTTCTCTCCGCAATACAGCCATGGAATCAGTACCGATGCACACCCCTTTTTTTCGTGAGCCAGACGGATATTTAAACCGCTGATACAGCTTAACAACTTCATACAGCTTGAGGTTCCGTGTTTCTCATAGCTTGCCCGCCCGGAAACCCCGATCCTGTGTCCGCCTTCCAGCGTAAAATACCCCTGTCGCAGTTCTTCTTCCAGTGCATACACGGAATATCCACTCAGATAATTCAGTACCTCCCGCATATGTGCTTCCGTGAGCAGCCCAATTTCTTTTTCTTTCTCATCCCCATATAAAATTTCCAGCGGTTGTCCGACCCGAAGCCGGATTTCTTCTGCCCCGCACAACGTTTCTGCTTCCATCTGCGTTCGAAAATCTACCGGAAGATATTCTGTAATCTCCATTCTGTCACTTCCTCCATGTTTCTTTCCATAAAAAATGAGCCATAAGGACAAATCCCTATGACTCATTTATATGTTTTATATGTGATTTTAGAACATCCGATTTACATACGGTCCGGTGCGGAAAAACCAAGCACATCGATACAGGTCTCAAGAATATTTTTGGTCAGTACCAAAAGACCGATATAAGAAGCCTGTACCTTAAGATCTTCCTCGGAAAGAATCTTTGTCTCATGATAAAATCCGTTGAATGCATTGGCCAGTTCATAAATATATGCACAGATCTTGTGCGGTGCTTTCTCCTCATATGCATTTTCCATCATGGCATTGAAACGTGACAATACAAGCATCAGGTTCTTCTCACTTGCAGAATGTGCCCCAAGAATCGGTGCATCCGGCAGCGAATTTTTTGCAGTGTATTTCTTTAAAATGGATTTAATACGCACAATCGTATATAAAATATACGGTCCTGTATTCCCTTCAAAAGAAGTAAAACGCTCAATATCAAAACAGTAGTCCTTGCTGGCCTGATTGGACAAATCTCCGTATTTGACTGCTGCCAGAGCAACCGTTTTTGCAGTCTGCTTTGCCTCTTCCTCGGAAATATCGAGGTTTTCCTTTTCTTTCTGGTTCTCTGTAATCTTTTTGAGCATCTCCTCATTGATCTCATCAAGCAGATATTCCAGACGCATAACGCCGCCATCTCTTGTCTTAAACGGTTTGCCGTCTTTTCCGTTCATGGTACCGAATCCGATATGGGTCAGTTCCACATCCGGTCCGACGAGTCCGGTCTTTCTTGCACAGCGGAATACCTGTACGAAATGCATGCTCTGACGCTGATCCGTCAGGTAAATAATGGCATCCGGGTTGTAATCCTGCATACGCATCACAATCGTAGCAAGATCTGTCGTACTGTATAACGACGCTCCGTCTGACTTTAAGATGATACATGGCGGAATCTCTTTTGTATCCGTATCCTCTTTGACATCCACAACCAGAGCCCCTTCGCTCATGTAGGCAAAGCCCTTGTCCTTCATCATCTGTACCATATCCGGAATATACGGCTGTGCATCCGACTCTCCCTTCCAGAGCTCAAAGGAGACATTCAGATTATCATAGTTCTTCTTTAAATCTGTCACGGAAACATCCAGAATGTGTGCAAGAAGTGCACGGTATCCCCGTCTGCCGGCCTGCAGCTGGCTGGTTGCCTCCATGGCAGCCTCACGGAACGCTTCGTCTTCCTTACTCTTTTTGCTGGCAGTCGGATAGATATCCTCCAGTTCGGAAATGGTAAACGGCGCCTCTTTCGGATATTCTCCGGTATAGCTTTCATCATAATATACCAGATCCGGCTTACGCTCTTTTAATTCTACAATGATCAGTCCCATCTGCAGACCCCAGTCTCCCAGATGCACATCACCGATCATGTTATGTCCCATAAATTTGCCGATCCGCTTGATACTCTCTCCAATGACAGCAGAGCGCAGATGTCCGACATGCAATGGCTTGGCAACATTGGCCCCGCCGTAATCTACAATAATGGTCTTCGGATGTGCCGCTTTGTCACAGCCAAATCTTCCCTCATCTGCTTTCATATCGCTGACATATTTCGCCAGATAGGCAGGACTTACTTTCATATTGATAAATCCCGGTTTTACAGACTCTACGCTCTCAAACAGTTCGTTTTCTGCCAGCGCCTGCGCAATCTTATCCGAAATCATGAATGGTGCACACTTGTACTCCTTTGCTGCAGCCATTGCTCCGTTACACTGGTATTCACACAGGTCCGGACGATTGGAAAGTGTAACTTTCCCGTATTTTGCATCATATCCCTGACCGGTAAATGCATTTGTCACCTGCTCGGTGATCAGATCTATTAATGTCTTCATCCTAGGGTTCTCCTCTTTTTTTACTACAGATTATTGTATACATCATAGAAGAAAAAGTCAAACGCTTCTTCGTATCTGACATTTTTCTTCATACAAAAACGGCTGCCACATTACGCGGCAGCCGTCTCCACTTTTATCAGTTCTATCCGTTATTGTCTAATTGTTCTTTCCGGAAAGGTACTCATCAATACCCTTTGCAGCTGCCTTACCTGCTCCCATTGCAAGGATAACGGTAGCGGCACCTGTTACGGCATCTCCACCTGCATAAACACCGTCTTTGCTTGTTGCACCGGTATCTTCGGTTGCAACGATACACTTGCGGCGGTTTGTCTCAAGCCCCTTGGTTGTGGAAGAAATGAGTGGGTTTGGAGAGGTACCGAGTGACATGATCACGGTATCACAATCCATCTCATACTCAGAACCAGGAATCTCCACCGGACTTCTTCTTCCGGACGCATCCGGCTCACCGAGTTCCATCTTGATGATGCGCACACCCTTTACCCAGCCATTCTCATCGACAAGAATTTCCGTCGGATTCTGCAACAGATCAAAAATGATTCCCTCTTCTTTTGCGTGATGTACTTCTTCCTTACGTGCCGGAAGTTCTTCCTCACCACGACGGTATACAATATGTACCTCTGCGCCGAGACGGAGTGCGGTTCTTGCAGCATCCATGGCTACATTACCACCACCGACAACGACAACTTTCTTTCCATGGGAAATCGGGGTTTCATATCCTTCCTCAAATGCTTTCATGAGGTTGTTTCTTGTCAGGAATTCGTTTGCAGAGAATACTCCGTTTGCCTGCTCGCCAGGGATTCCCATGAAACGTGGAAGTCCTGCTCCGGAACCGATAAATACAGCCTCAAAGCCTTCCTTTTCCATCAGCTCATCGATCTTTACGGATTTACCGATGACAACGTTGGTCTCGATATCCACACCGAGTGCTTTTACGTTTTCTACCTCGGCTGCTACAACCTTGTCCTTTGGAAGACGGAACTCCGGAATACCGTAGCTTAACACACCACCGGCACGATGCAGTGCTTCAAAAATGGTCACATCGTAGCCAAGCTTTGCCAGATCTCCGGCACAGGTCAGACCTGCAGGGCCGGAACCGATCACTGCTACTTTGTGTCCGTTTAACTTCTCTGCTTTCTTTGGCTTGATACCGTGCTCGCGTGCCCAGTCTGCAACGAAACGCTCTAATTTACCGATGGCAACCGGATCACCCTTGAAACCGCGGATACATTTACCTTCACACTGGCTCTCCTGTGGGCAGACACGTCCACAGACAGCCGGAAGTGCGGAAGACTCGGAGATAATATGATAAGCCTCCTCAAAATTGCGCTCCTTGACCTGTGCGATAAATGCCGGAATATTGATAGAAACCGGACATCCCTTCATACACTGTGCGTTTTTACAATTTAAGCAACGGGAAGCCTCTGCAACTGCCTCTTCCTCGTTGTATCCATAACATACTTCCTCAAAATTCGTAGCGCGAACCTTTGGTTCCTGCTCACGAACCGGTACTCTGACTAATCCTTCCATTACTTGTCACCTCCGCAATGGCCGCATCCACCGTGATGGGTAGCGCCCTCTTCATATGCGAGCTTTGCTCTGCCTTCTTCTGTCTTATACTGCTGCTGACGCTTCATTGCCTGATCAAAGTCAACGAGATGTCCGTCGAACTCCGGTCCGTCAACACATGCGAATTTTACTTCTCCGCCAACCATCAGACGGCATGCTCCACACATACCGGTTCCGTCTACCATGATCGGGTTCATGGATACAACGGTAGGAATCTCAAGCTTCTTGGTAAGGATTGTAACGAATTTCATCATGATCATCGGTCCGATTGCGACACATACGTCATAATGTTTTCCATCATCAATCAATGCCTGTAACTGCTGGCAGCCATTTCCGTGAAATCCATAAGTACCGTCATCCGTACATACATATACATTTCCGGCTACTGCCTTCATCTCATCCATATAAAAAAGCAGATCCTTAGTACGGGAACCCATGATCACGTCTGCATCAATTCCGTGCTCATGCAACCATTTTACCTGTGGGTATACCGGTGCGGTTCCCAGACCTCCTGCGATAAATACAATTTTCTTTTTTCTGGTCTCCTCAAGGTTCTCCTCCTCACAGAGTTCGGACGGACATCCCAAAGGTCCAACGAAATCTTCGAGAGCATCGCCCTCATTTAAGGCCATCATACGCTCGGTTCCTGCGCCAATCGTCTGTACCACGATGGTGACAGTCTCCTTCTCTCTGTCATAGTCACAGATCGTAAGCGGAATACGCTCTCCTACTTCATCTGTCTTTGCAATGATAAACTGTCCCGGCAGACACTCATTGGCCACACGCGGTGCCTTGATGTCCATCAGGATAATGTTATCTGCCAATGTTTCTTTTCGAACAATCGGGTACATAAACTGCCTCCTGTATGTAATAAATTTAATCTAATCCCTGTTCTCTTTTTCTGCTGAATACAAAAAGAGGTGCATAACACACCTCTTTATTGTATATGACTTCTTCACTTTTCGCAACGACTTTTTTACGAAAAATATACAAGCTCATCTTCCGGTTTCTGGGCTTTTTCGATGGAAACCGGGTAAAGAACCGGTCCTTTTCCCTTATATTCCCGTGCAAATTCGACACGAATCTCTGCCGTAATTGTAATCCATGACTTGTGCGGAAGTTCCTCTTCCCGGTCATATTTACATTTGAAACCGATAAATGTCACATCCTCAATGCAGCAGGTCATCGCAAACCGTCCCGGAACAAACACGCCTTTCTTGAGTTTATCCGGATTATATACCAGAGCCAGAAATTTTACTTTCTTGCGATCGTATTTCTTGTAATTTTCCATGGCATCCATGTACCAGATAGCATAATCCGCATCGGTCAGCTCAATCACATCCTGATTGATATCAAACGGTAATTCCTCCGGACGCTCATCAATCGTTCCGTCCTTGCGCTCATAGACAATCTGTGCTTTCCGGTTGATGTTCTTAATGGTACGGCGCAGATGTCCGCGGTCGGTATCATCATCTGTACGGTTAAAAATAACTACATCACTGGAAAAAACCTGTTCCTGCATCATTGCACGCATATTATTCATATACAGATCATACGTCGTGGAATCTACGGTCGCCAGTGACTGTACAATCACCCAGCCCTCCGGCATTTTTGCCTCAAGCAGCTTGTCCATCCCCCAGGTGCCGTTGTACTCGATAAAAATTTGTTCCGGCTGATAGGTGTCCTGGATTTCCTGCAGTTTTGCAGGCGTAAAATCCTCTTCCTCTTCGACCGTTACCAGCTTGAAGTTGATGGTTGCCAGTTTTGCTTCGTCATATTCTTTCTCGCCGTCTTCGCACATGATGATAATGCCTTTCGAACCATCACCGAAGTTATTCTCAAACAGCGTTTCTTCTACGAGAGTTGTTTTTCCGCTGTCCATAAATCCTGTAAATAAATATACCGGAATATCCTGTGCCATAATTGCTCTCCTTACATTTTTATTGGGGTTTACAGCATTTTAAAGACCAAATGTCTTCAGTAATTCATCCTCATGAATCTCCGTTCCGATTACCACGATACGTCCGGTGTAATCCGGCTCACCCTCACGGATCTCATACTCGCCCGGAACCATATCAAAGTACAGCCAGGTACCATCGGTACTCTCCACCATACCTTTGGAACGGAGGATATTGTCAGAATCGACAAACTTCTTAAGTACTTCCTCAAGTTTTGCACGCTCGAATTTGTGCGGTGTCTCCTTGCCCCAGCTGGTAAATACATCATCTGCATGATGATGGTGATGGTGCTCATGGTCATGGCAGCCACAGGTACAGTTTTCATCATGCTCATGGTCATGATCGTGATGATGCTCATGTTCTTCGTGGTCATGGTCATGATGATGCTCATGTTCTTCGTGGTCATGGTCATGATGATGGTGCTCATGTTCATGTTCTGCCTCTTCCTTTGCATGATGTGCCTCAGCAAGAGCCTTCATCTCCAGGTTATCCTGTCCTTCCATGACCTTAAGGATCTGTTCTCCGGACAATTTTGCCCAGTCTGTTGTAATAATGGCAGCCTTTGGATTCAGTTCCTGGATTTTGTTGACACAAAACTCCAGCTGTTCCGGTGTTGCATTCTGGCTGCGGCTTAAAATGACAGTTGTCGCATACTCGATCTGGTTGTTGAAAAACTCACCGAACGCCTTCATCTGCTTGCTCGCCTTAAGCGCGTTTACAACCGTTACCAGTGCGTTTAATTTTACATCCTGCTCTTTTTCAATATCAATCACGGACTTCATAACATCGGAAAGCTTACCGACTCCGGATGGCTCAATCAAAATACGATCCGGATGATACTTGGTGATGACTTCATTTAAGTTCTTTCCGAAATCACCAACTAAAGAACAGCAGATGCATCCGGAATTCATCTCTGTAATCTGGATTCCAGCATCCTTTAAAAAACCACCGTCAATGCCGACCTCTCCAAATTCATTCTCGATAAGGACAATCTTTTCCCCGGTAAATGCCTCATCAATCATCTTTTTGATAAAAGTTGTTTTTCCGGCTCCTAAGAATCCGGAGATAATATCTATTTTGGTCATGATAATCCACTCCTTTTTGTTTTTTCAAAATCTATTCTATTTTACTCGTTTTTTTATAATAATGCAAGTTGTGACACAGCCGGTCTAATAATGCATATGATAAAGTTTTTCATACACACCGCCCCGTGCCAGCAGTTCTTCATGGGAACCGGATTCCGCAATCCCATCTTCTGTCAGAACCAGAATTTTTTGTGCATTCTGGATCGTTGTCAGACGGTGGGCGATCACAAATGTCGTACGGTTCTTTGCCAGTTTCTCCAATGATTCCTGTACGACCCTCTCGCTCTCGTTATCCAGCGCGGAAGTTGCCTCATCAAAAATCAGAACCGGTGGATTTTTCAAAAAAACACGGGCTATGGAAAGCCGCTGCTTCTGCCCTCCAGAGAGCTTGATTCCACGCTGTCCGATATCTGTATCATATCCATCGGGAAATGCCATGATAAATTCGTGGGCATTGGCATTTTTTGCAGCAGCAATCACTTCTTCCCTTGTCGCATCCGGCTTTCCATACCGTATATTTTCAAAAATCGTTCCCGAAAACAGGTATACATCCTGCTGCACCATTCCGATATGGTCACGCAGGCTCTTTAACGTCACCTTACGGACATCTTTCCCATCCACGCGGATACATCCTCCGGTCACATCATAGAATCTCGGAATCAGGGAACAAAGCGTTGTCTTTCCGGCACCAGATGATCCCACTAGTGCCATATATGCCCCTGCAGGCACATGCAGATTGATCCGGTTAAGCACCTTCTCCTGATTATCTTTGTACTGAAAAGAAACATTTTCAAAATCAATGGTTCCTTTCACATCAGTCAGTGCTACAGCATCGTTTGCATCCTGGATTTCCGGTTCAATATTCATAATTTCCTGAAACCGTTCAAATCCCGTATAGCCATTCTGAAACTGCTCGGTAAAGTCCACCAGTGTCCGGATTGGATCCGTAAATACCCCAATATACAGCAAAAACGTAACCAGATCATTGACCGTGACCATTCCCTTTGCAATGAGAACCCCTCCGGCAAGGATGACATTTACCTGAATCAGTGTTGTAAAAACGCCAACCCCGGCCTGAAAACTACCCATGTAATGATAACTGTTCTTCTTTGCCGCAAGAAATCCGTCATTCCCATGACGAAATTTTTCGTTTTCAATTGCCTCATTGGCAAACGATTTCACCACACGGATACCTGACAGATTATCCTCGATCTGTTCATTAATCTCGGCAATTTTAATGCGGTTCTGCTGAAAGGCCCGGCGCATCCGCTTATTTAACGCAAATGCAAATACAAACATAACCGGAAGCACCGCAAACGCGGCAAGCGCAAGCCATCCATTAATGTTGAGCAGGATCACAAACGCTCCCACTATCTTTAATACCGACAGGATAATATTCTCCGGGCCATGGTGCAGCAGTTCTGTAATATCAAATAAATCTGCCGTCACACGGCTCATCAGCTGTCCGACTTTTGCATCATCATAAAAGGAAAAAGACAGTTTCTGCAGATGCCCAAACAATTCGGCCCGCATGTCATATTCCATCTTTGCCCCCATCACATGTCCATAATTTCCGATAAAAAACCGGCTGTAACAGTCCAATGCCAGAAGCACAAACAATCCGATGCCAATCAAAAAAAGTTTCCGCAACATCATCTGGGGCTGCTGATAAATCAGAGTCGATGTCACATACCGCACAACCAGTGGAATAGTCAGTGCCACTGCCGCAGAAAGTGTCGCAAATAACATGTCTGCCGCAAAAACTGCCCGGTAGGGTTTGTAATAGCTTATCATTTTTTTCAGATTTTGATTCATGGTTCACCTCATCCTGATCATTTCTGCAAAAAAGCACCCCGCGAGTTGTCCCGCGGGGTTAAATACATTAGTTGTATTTTCTTTTTCTAGCAGCTTCAGATTTCTTCTTACGCTTTACGCTTGGCTTCTCGTAATGCTCTCTCTTACGAATCTCCTGCTGAATACCAGCCTTCGCACAGTTTCTCTTGAAACGGCGTAATGCGCTATCTAAAGTCTCATTCTCTTTTACGATTACACTAGACATTCTTTCCTAACCTCCCTCCAGTTGCGATATTGTGCATCAACTGTAAGGTAATCTTAATTGCACTATCGATTATTTTAACAAAATATCCTGATTTGTCAATAGTTTTTCCGAAATTTGCACAGTTTTTTTCTTCCTCGCGCTTAAAGTTTTGTAAACACGGAAGTTTCTTTCTTCAATCCCTCTGCAATCGCAAAGTTCTCATCCATCTTCTTGGAAATTTTATCCATATCGGATACAAGAACCTGTGTGCTGTCCGCTGCTGAAACGACGCCACTGACACCTTCCTCGATCGCATGTGAAATCGTATTTACGGAATTTGCAATCTCATCCATGGAATTCTGTAAAGAATCCGTCTTTGCCTCGAAATCTGCCATGACACCTTCGATAAATGTTGCCTTGTCATGATATGCGCCACCGGATTCCACAAATTTCTGGAATTCCGGCAGGATTTTTTCATTCATGTACTCTACCAGTCCGTTTGCATTGTCTGCAAGATTATGTACTGCAGTTATGACAATGGCATTGATGCTCTGGATATTGTTAGCCGCTTCCTGACTGGCGGCTGCCAGCTGGCTGATTTCGGAGGCAACCACTGCAAATCCTTTTCCTGCATCCCCGGCACGGGCAGCCTCAATGGATGCGTTTAATGCCAGCAGGTTTGTCTGGCTTGCAATATTTAAGATGTCGTTTGTCAGATTGTCTACCTGATTGACACTGTTGCTGTCCTCAATTGCCTGACTCAGCACGGAAACAATGTCATTTACTTTCGCACCCGTTGTATCCATATTTTCACGCGCAGCATGTTCCATTGCCTCTGCATGCTCTTTCATTTCTTTGGTATACTGATTGATTTCAATCGTTTTCTCTGCAATTGACTTGACTTCACCGGCAACCGATTCGGTATTTTCATTAATCCGTGAAGCATTGTCGGAAATATCCTGCATCGTTGCAGAAAGTTCTTCCGTCAGTGCGGACAGATCGGATACACTTCCGTTGGAAGTCTGCACACTCTCACGCACTTCATTTACAACACCCTCAAGATCCCTGGAATTGCTGCTGATCATCCGGAAAATTTCCTGCAGCTTTGCCATAAAAGCATTGATGCCTCCACCGACAGATGCCACTTCTTTGTTGTTGGTAATGGTAACCCTGCGGGTCAGGTCACCCTGCCGGTTATCAATTTCGGAAATAATCTCATTCATTTCCCTGTTCGTATTTGCAAGCGGATAAATTACCCACCGAAGCACTGCCACCATTGCTGAAAAAAGTGCCGCAATACTAATCAGAATCGTCACTATGCTTGTTCCTATTGAACTATGGTATGCAGATGTCAGTTTCTGTCTCTGTGCATTTGCATCCTGATTTACAATTTTCTTGATACTTTCGATATCCGACTCAATGGCATCTGCACACTTGCTGATTTTTCCATTGGCAAGTTCATAGGCATCTTCACTTTTCCCTGCTGCGGAAAATGCCATAACATTGGCACATTCATACTTTAATTCTTCGTAATTTTTTTTGATATCATTGTATTCTTTTTTGGTATCCGGTGTCACGTATATCTTGTAACTTTCCAGATCTTTCTCCAATGCATCTTCCTGACTGCGGATTTTTTCCACCAGCTGGATCATGGAATCCAGATCCACCGCTATGATATGGGACAGACCCAGATTATGGATGTCCTGCGTCTGTTTCTGGATTTCTGCCAGACCCGAAACATTCTTTAAAGATACTTCCGAAATCTGTACGGCACTCCGGTTAACGTTCCTGATATTGGAAACAGACATCACGTTCGAGATGATACTGAATATTCCAAGTATAAATACCGGAATTAAAATGATAAGTTTGGTACTTAATTTCTTTTTCTGATTCATATGCTCCCACCTCTTAGCCTGCTACTGATTTTGTAATACCATTGACCAGATTATCCATCAGTTCCTGTAACTTTACGTGGTTTGGATTTCCTGCTGCCATCGTATTCCCGAATTCCTTGCTTGCATCCCAGTAACTGTTTCCGACACGCTGCAGTTTTCCGAATTCCGACTGTGCAATCACTGCCTGAATGGATGGAGAAGCCTTAACCGCATCCGAATCCGCTGCCTTTGTATTGGAAGGTCCCTGTCCGTTCATCTCAAACCGGACAGTCTGGTTCTGCTCATTGGTCAACCAGTCTGCCAGTTTTGCTGCCCACTGTGGATTTGCCGAATAAGCACTGACTCCCATCAGCTTATAGCCGGTAAAGGAAGCCATCTGTACCTGTTTTCCTGCCACGGTATAGGTCGGAAGCTTGGCTGCGCCAATATCATTTCCCCAGATCTTTTTCAGTTCGGTCTCACTCCATACACCGCTTACCCCTGCAATTACACTGCCTTTTTTTGCACCTTTAATAAAATCTTCATTCACCGCATTTTCAAATCCACTGCTGGAACTGATATCAAGCATCGCCTGCGCAATATCCACGCCTTTGATATCCCCTTCGGTGGAATTCCATTCACAGTGGTTTGTCACATTGTCATCATTGATACCGAAATCCAGTCCTGTATTTCCGAAAAACGAATACAGATACCAGCCGGAAGACCAGTCCATCATAAACTTCTTATGATTTTTTTCTGCTACTTTTAAAATGCCGTCAAGGGTTTTGACATCCGAATCACTCAGGTACTTTTTGTTATAATACAAAAAATACCCATTGTCTGCAGTCATGGGATATGCATAAAGCGTATCATCGACTGTGGCAGCGTCTATTGCGCCCTCCACATTTGCTTTTTTCACTTCGTCTGCATTCGGAACCGGATACAATGCACCACCGGCCACCATAGAAGCCACCTGGTCATCTGCAAGGATAAACACATCAGCTGCGTTATGCACATCTCCAAGCACATTGTCACGCGTATCGGAATCCGCATTCTGTTCCAGGGTGATATCAAAAGTTGCCTGACCCTTATACTCTTCTTTGAAACTGTCGATCATCTTATTCAACGCATCATACGTTGATTCCTCTGCCCACACTCTCAGTTTTACCGTTCCGCTCGTCCTGTCCGTCTCCTGTGCACCGCCCTGCGTGGTCTCCGTTGCACCCTGAGGCACCGCCGATGCGCAGCCGCCCAGCATGGACACGGCAAAGATTCCTGCCAGCACGGCCGACAATAACCTCTTTCTCTTCATAAAGTCTCTCCCTTTCTTCATGTCGTTTCCACCTTTTGTTGTATATACACAAATTTCACAGTGGATTAACTGTTATTATACTATAAATATTTGCAAAAAACAGGTAAAATCGCATTTTTATTGCGCATTTTTACCTGTTTTTTGCGTTTTTATTATATTCTTTTATACGTTATCAGTGATAGATTATTTCAACATGTTTTCCAGTGCCGTCTTCGCCTGTGCAATTGCATCCGGAATACCAGCCGGATTCTTTCCACCGGCCTGTGCCATATTCGGACGTCCGCCACCGCCACCGCCGACGTTTCCGGCGATCGCCTTGATCAGATTACCGGCATGTGCCCCCTGCTTCATCGCTGCATCGGTTGCCATGGCAATCAGGTTTACCTTTCCGTCACAATCGGATGCGATCACTACGACGCCCTCACCGATCTTGTCCTTCAGCTGGTCACCGAGATCACGCAGACCATTCATATCCACACCAGATACGCTGGTTGCCAGAAGCTTCACACCTTTGACATCCTCGATCTGATTCATCACATCCCCAAGTGCATCCTTGGCTGCCCTGCTCTTTAACGCCTCGTTCTCGCTCTGCAGTTCTTTCATCTCTGCGGTCAGATGCTCCAGACGTTCCTTAAGGTTTGCAGGTGTGGATTTTACAACCTTCGCTGCTTCCTGAAACTCTTCTTCCATCTTTTTGTAGTATGCAATCACATTGTCACCGGTCAGTGCTTCGATACGGCGCACACCGGCTGCAACACCGCTCTCAGAAAGAATCTTAAATGTCTTGATCTCTGCAGTATTCTTTACATGTGTACCGCCACAGAACTCTCTGGAGAACTCTCCCATGGAAACGACTCGGACTTTCTCTCCGTACTTTTCGCCAAACAGAGCCATTGCCCCGGTCTTCTTTGCCTCATCAACGGTCATGATATCGGTACGGACTTCCATGCCCTCGTTGATCTTTTCATTGACCATGTCTTCCACTTTCTGCAACTCTTCCGGAGTCATGGCTGCAAAGTGGGTGAAATCGAATCTGGTACGTTCACTGTCCTGATAAGACCCCGCCTGCTCGACATGTGTACCCAGCACTTCACGGAGTGCTTTCTGCAGTAAATGGGTTGCCGAATGGTTTGCACAGGTCTTTGCGCGAAGTTTTGCGTCTACAACCAGTTCCACTTCCTCGCCGGTATGGATCATGCCGGACACCATATGCCCGATATGTCCGTATTTACCGCCCAGAAGCTTAACCGTATCCTCTACCTGAAATACGCCGTCTGCCGTACGGATCTGTCCCTTATCGCCCTGCTGACCGCCCATCGTGGCATAAAACGGGGTTTTTTCTACGATAATGGTTCCTGCATCCCCATCGGAAAGTGCTTCCACGATCTCGGTCTCGGTCGTCATAACCGTAACTTTAGAAGCATATGTCAGATTCTCGTATCCGACAAATTCTGTTGTGATGGAAGGATCAATCTGCTCGTAAACCGTTGCATCCGCACCCATGTAGTTTGTCACTTTACGGGCACTTCTGGCTTTCTGCCTCTGTTCTTCCATACAGGCCTTAAACTCGTCCTCATTATAGGAAAAGCCCTTTTCTTCAAGGATTTCTTCGGTCAGATCTACCGGGAATCCGTAAGTATCGTAAAGTTTGAATGTATCGGCACCGGAAAGTTCCTTTTTGCCGTTTTTCTTCATCTCCTCCATCAGGTCAGACAAAATGGCAAGTCCCTGATCGATGGTCTTATTGAATTTCTCTTCTTCCTGTGTCAGAACCTTAAAGATAAATTCTTTCTTCTCTTCCAGTTCCGGATATCCATCCTTGCTCTCATTGATGACCGTCTCTGATAATTTTGCAAGAAACAGTCCGTCAATTCCAAGCATCTTTCCGTGACGTGCCGCACGACGGATCAGACGGCGCAGAACGTAGCCTCTTCCTTCATTGCTTGGCATAACACCATCGGATACAAGAAATGTGGAAGAACGGATATGATCCGTAATCAGACGGATGGATACGTCATCCATGGCATCTACTTCATACTTCTTTCCGGACATCTCACAAATCTTGTCGCGGATCGCTTTCATGGTATCAATATCAAATACGGAATCCACATCCTGCATAACAACTGCCAGACGCTCAAGTCCCATACCGGTATCAATATTTTTCTGGGAAAGCTCGGTATAACCGCCCTTGCCGTCCCCTTCAAACTGTGTAAACACGTTGTTCCATACTTCCATGAAACGGTCACAATCACAGCCTACTTTACAATCCGGACTTCCGCATCCGTATTTTTCGCCTCTATCATAGTAAATTTCAGAACACGGACCACATGGACCGGCACCATGCTCCCAGAAGTTGTCACATTCTCCGGTCTCAGGATCACGGTAAAAACGTGTGATCTTCTCTCCCGGAACTCCTACTTCCCTGGTCCAGATCTCATACGCTTCCTCATCTTCTCCATAAATGGACGGATACAGACGATCCTCCTCAAGCCCAAGTACCTTTGTCAGGAATTCCCATGACCAGGCAATCGCTTCATGCTTAAAATAATCCCCAAAAGAGAAGTTTCCAAGCATCTCAAAGAATGTAAGGTGACGCGCAGTCTTTCCTACATTTTCAATATCTCCGGTACGCACACACTTCTGACATGTAGTCACACGTCTGCGTGGCGGAATCTCCTGTCCTGTAAAATACGGCTTGAGCGGTGCCATTCCCGCATTGATGAGTAATAAGCTGTTGTCATTGTGTGGTACTAATGAAAAGCTCTTCATGACAAGATGTCCCTTGCTCTCGAAGAAGTCAAGATACATCCGGCGCAGCTCATTTACGCCATAACTCTTTTTCATTACCAGTTCCTCCAAAATCATTCTTTCGTCGTGTCAGCCTTCGCATCCTTGTGCCTGCGGAGTCTGATACCAATAAATGCCCCTAATCCGCCGATCAAAGCCAAAGCAGCCATCTCGACCACATATCTGCCAATACATAAAAGAAAATCTGTCATATAGTTTTCTCCTCTCTGTTGTTACCCCATTAACTTAATTATTATATATGAATTTTTCTGTAAATTCAAGAGTTAGAGTTCCCCGAACGGAAATACCTGATTCTCCCTTTCAATTTCAATTACGCGGTCTGCCATTCCAAGATTTGTAATGTGTTTTTTGTATTCCCTGATTGCAGAATAATCCTGCCACATATGCATCGGGAAAACAAATTCTGCATCGGTGTTTTTCAGCACAAAATCAATCCCGAGTGTCTGATACGGTCCCAGCCGCGGATCCATCGGGACAAACGCAAAATTGACCGGCTTGTCCGCAAGCTTACGGATCTCGTGCCGGAAAGTGCGTTCCTGTTTGCCGTTTATAAGTTCTCCCACATGTTCCATCTTCCAGTCGTTTAAATCTCCTGCATGGAAGATGCTCACCCCACGCACATTCACATAAAATGCCACTCCTGCATCGGTAGACAAAAGGGTCTGGATCTTTAGATCATCCACTTCATAATGGTTGTTTGCGGAGACAAACGTCACTTTTTTCCGCACCCCCGGGTCAATTCCATGCTTTTGCAGAAAATGCGGACTGATGCGGATATCCTTGGATAAAATATAATGTACATTGGTATATTTTTCACTCCAGCGCAGAATATCCATGTCAAAATGATCCTGATGTTTGTGGCTGGCAAACATATAGATTTTTGTATCCGGTGCGTAATCTGGAATCTTTCCCGTAAAGTGGAAACCATTCACCCGGTCCCCGCCAAAATAATCAAAAATCAATACCAGATCATCCACTTCCACCAGAAAACAGCTGTGATGTATAAAAATTACCTGCATGTTGTTCCAATCTCCTTTATCATCTGTGTTACAAGCTTTTGAAATACCGGAGCCACCGCATCGGCTGCTTCCTGCACCTCCTTATGGGACAATGGCTGTGGCGAAATGCCGCATGCCAGATTCGAGATACAGGAAATTCCCACAATCCGCATCCCCATATGATTCGCCGCCACAGCCTCACATGCCGTACTCATTCCTACGGCATCTGCTCCGAGTGTACGCGCCATTGCCACCTCCTGTGGAGATTCATAGGCCGGCCCGGTAAACTGCAGATACGTTCCCTCTTTTAAATCCGCCCCGGTCTCTGCCGCACATTTTTTTGCGATTTTCTGTAAATCATAATCATAAATCCGGCTCATATCCGGAAACCGCGGTCCCAGTTCCTCTATATTTTCTCCAATGAGCGGCGACGGAACAAAACTTGCAATCTGCCCGGTAAGAAGCATCAGATCCCCCGCCTTCATGCCCAGCTGGATTCCGCCCGCTGCATTTGTCAAAAACAGAACTTCTGCCCCCAGAAGTTTCATCAGCCGGATCGGCCGAACCACTTCCGTCATGGAATATCCTTCATAATAATGCACACGTCCCTGCATGCACACAACCGGCACATCCCCGACATAACCAAACACAAAGCGCCCGGTATGGCCCGGCACCGTAGATACCGGAAATCCCTCGATCTCATGATAATCCACCGTGGCCTCCACGCGAAGCTGCGACGCATAATCACCCAGACCGGACCCCAGTACCAGTGCCACTTTCGGCACAAAATCTGTTTTCGTCCTCACGCTGCGCACACAGCGCATGAGAGTTTCATATTCGTTGCTCATTTGTTCTCCTTATTTTTTGCAATTACATACAGAATTTCATTAACTAATAGTATAACAGAATCAAAAATAAAATAAAACAAGAGCAACTGAAATTCATACTTTTTTTATTTCTCTTAAATAATGATGCAGATCATTCCCCCATTGCTGTCATTGACAATTTTCTGCATGGTATCCTGCAGTTTCAGCTGACATTCGTCATCCATCTGCAGGATCTTGCTGCGGATGCCGTCTTCCATCAGTTCCCCGACCGATTTTCCGAAAATATTTGTCGTCCAGATTCCTTCCTTGCTCTCCTCCCCCTCGCGGATATATGCAATCAGATCATTTGCCTGTTCCTCACTGCCAACGATCGGTGCTATTTCGGTCTCAATGTCTGCCTTGATCATATGAATGGACGGGGAAATTGCCCGCATTTTCACGCCATATTTTCCGGCATGCTGGATCAGCACCGGATCTTCCATCCGAATATCCGAAAGCCCCGGCATGACCACTCCATACCCCTTCTGTTCCACAGCTGCCATGGCATCTTCCACACGCTCGTATTCTTTTTTCATCCGGGAGAGGGAACGCAGCATGGAAATCATCTGATATTCCCCTTCGATCTGCATTCCCGTCATCTCACTGATGTAGGAGAAATAGCACTGTTCCGTTGTCTCCATCCGGATCGTCACGATTCCGTTGGAAAGATCTGCCGTCTGCAGCTGGATGTCACGAAAAACTTCTTCTCCCATCTGCTCATTTGCACTTTTTACCCATTCCTGCCCGGCAAGCACAGCCGCTGCATCCCGCACGCGGCCGATTCCATCCATCAGTCTGGATGCCGTCTGAATCATGGCTGCCTTTAATTTATGTTCCATTGGAAGCATTTCCGTCCACTTTGGAATTGCAAAGTCCACACGGGTAACCGGAAATTCAAACAGAATCGCCTTCATAACTGTGACCAGATCCTCCCGGTGCATCTGCTGACAGTTGACCGGAACCACTACCGCCTGATATTCCTGCTCTAAACTTTCTTTCAGTGCAAGTGTCTCACTGCTGTATGGGCGCACGGAATTTAAAACAATCACATACGGTTTTCCAATCTCTTTAAGCTTTTCCACCGCGGTTTGTTCTGCCTCCACATAATTTTCCCGCGGAAGTTCCCCGATACTGCCATCCGTTGTCACCACAATACCAATGGTTGCATGGTCTTTGATTACTTTTTCTGTTCCAATTCTCGCTGCATCCGAAAAAGGAATTTCCTCCTCGAACCACGGCGTATGTACCATGCGGTATCCGTCCCCCTCCAGATGACCATTTGCTCCCTCTACCATAAACCCGACACAGTCAATCAGACGCACACTGACACTGCTCTCATCTGCAAGTGTGATCTCTGCTGCCTCCTGCGGAATAAATTTCGGTTCTGTCGTCATGATCGTTTTCCCAGCGGCTGACTGAGGCAGTTCATCGAGCGTCCGTTTTTTTTCTTCCTCATCTTCGATGTACGGAAGTACAAACAGATCCATAAACCGCTTAATGAACGTTGACTTTCCGGTGCGGACCGGTCCTACGATACCAATGTAGATTTCGCCGTTCGTTCTTTTCTGGATATCTTTATATAAATCAAACTCCATAAAAAAATCTCCCTTCTTTGCATATTCGATTAATCTATCTAATCTATATGCAAAGGGGAGAATTCTTATTCACAGAAATACTCTGTTGTATATTTATTTCTCAGATGACTTCTTTTTGTCGGAAGTCTTCTTCTTTGCAGCTTCTTTCTCTGCTGCTTTCTTTGCCTGCTCAGCAAGCACTTTTTCACTGATGCGTCCATACATCTGCATGTATTTATAGAGTTTCTTTGCCAGATCCTTGGTAATCTGTCCCTCCAGGGCACGCCACTTCCAGTTTTCTCCAAGTGTGGAAGGAATGTTGATACGGGCTTCGGAGCCGAGTCCGATCAGATCCTGCATCGGAACAATCGCCATATCTGCAACGGATGACCATGCGGCACGCATCATACCCCAGTTATATCCTTCCTCCTCGGTCAGATTCAGGTACTCGGTTGCGAACTTGACAGATGCTTTCGGTGCCGTCTTCATCCATCCCATCACGGTATCATTATCATGTGTTCCTGTATACACAACACAGTGACTGGTATAGGTGTGTGGCAGATAATCACTTCCCTCACGGCTGTCAAACGCAAACTGGATGACTTTCATGCCCGGGAATCCGGAATCCTTTAAAAGTTTGCGGACGGAATCTGTCAAAAATCCAAGATCTTCCACAATGATCGGAAGCTTGCCAAGTTTCTTCTCCAGCTGGTTAAACAGATCCATTCCCGGACCCTGTTTCCATTTTCCGTTCTTTGCAGTCTTATCTTTTGCCGGGATTGCATAATAAGAATCAAATCCGCGGAAATGATCGATGCGGATAATATCATACAGCTCGCTCATCGCCTTGATTCGTTTGGTCCACCATGCATAGTTATCTTTTTTCATTTCATCCCAGCGGAACAGCGGATTGCCCCAGAGCTGTCCATCTGCCGAAAATCCGTCCGGCGGGCATCCTGCCACTTCAATCGGATTTAAATCCTCATCCAGATAAAACTGTTTCGGATTTGCCCATACATCCGCACTGTCTCCTGCCACATAGATCGGCACATCCCCGATAATCTCGATTCCGTTTTCATTGGCATATGCCTTTAACTCTCTCCACTGTTTAAAGAACAGATACTGAAGCATCTTATAAAACTCAATATCTTCTGCGTACTTTTTTCTTGCCTCATCCAATGCCGCTGCGTCACGCACACGAAGTTTCTCATCCCACTGGGCCCATGCTTTTCCGTCATTGGCATCTTTTAATGCCATAAACAGCGTATAATCTTCCAGCCAGTCCTTTTCCGCCTCACAAAATGACGAAAAATCTTCCGGCATATTTTTTACAAAACGGGCATATGCTTTATGCAGCAATGCATAGCGTGATACATACATGGTTCCATAATCAATGTATTCCTCGCTTGTGCCCCAGTCAAATGACTCACATTCCTTTTCCTTTAATAAATTTTCCTTGCAGAGAATGTCCAGATCGATAAAGTACGGATTTCCCGCAAAACTGGAAAACGACTGATACGGTGAATCTCCGTAACTGGTCGGACAGATCGGCAGAATCTGCCAGTAAGTCTGACCTCCTTTTACCAGAAAGTCTACAAATTTTCTGGCTGATTTTCCCATAGTTCCAATGCCATACGGTGATGGCAGGGAAGATATCGGCATAAGTACGCCACTTGTTCTCATAAGTGATTCCTCCTAAGATCCAATCTATAATCTATAATTATATCATACCACCTTTTTGTCCCCTTGTAAAAAGCATTTTTCAATGCTAGTATGAAAGAAAGGGATTACGAGGTGAAGAATTATGAACGATGTCATAAAACATAAAATCAAACACAATGCACACCGTGCACTGGTATCTGTCAAATGGGTAATTTTTGCAATTCTTGTCGGCGGTATCGTCGGGCTGTGCGGCACGGCATTTTACTTTTGCCTGACATTTGTCACCGTACTGCGTGGACAGAATCCGTGGCTTTTATATCTGCTCCCTGTCGGGGGACTGATCATTGTCGGTGCCTACCATCTTCTGCGGGACGAAAAAGATACCGGGACCAATCTGGTCATCTCTGCCATCCACTCGGATGACGAGCTGCCCCTGCGCATGGCTCCTTTGATCTTTATTTCCACACTGATCACGCACCTGTTTGGCGGATCTGCCGGCCGTGAAGGTGCCGCCCTGCAGATGGGTGGCAGTATCGGAAACGCAATCGGAAAATTCTTCCGTTTTGACGATAAAGATAAACATGTCATGATCATGTGCGGCATGAGTGCTGCGTTTTCCGCTCTCTTTGGTACCCCGATGGCTGCTGCCATCCTTCCAATGGAAATTGTAAGTGTCGGCGTCATGTACTATACCGCCCTTGTTCCATGTGTGATCAGTTCTCTTGTCGCACACGGAGTTGCTTACCTGTTTGGTGTTTCCAACCAATGGTTTTCCATCGAGCACATCCCGGACTTTGGCATTCTTCCTGCCGTGCAGATTTCCATCCTTGCCGTGCTCTGCGCACTGGTAAGTATTGTTTTTTGTGTTCTTCTGCACAAAAGTGAAGAAATTTACCGCAAACTGTTCCAGAATCCCTACATCCGCATCTTTGCCGGTGGATGTATTGTTGTCATTCTGACGATGCTTGTCGGCAACCAGAATTACAACGGTACCGGTATCGGCATCATCCAGATGTGCATTGATGGAACGGTCCGTCCGGAAGCCTTCCTGTTAAAGATGATCTTTACCGCACTGACTCTTGGTGCCGGTTACAAAGGCGGAGAAATTGTTCCTTCCTTTTTCACCGGCGCGGCCTTTGGCTGCCTGTTTGGAACGCTGACCGGCATATCCCCGACACTTTGTACGGCTGTCGGCATGACTGCCGTATTCTGTGGTGTCACAAACTGTCCGATCACTTCACTGTTAATCAGTTTTGAATTGTTCGGTTATGACGGCATGCCGTATTTTCTTCTGGCTGTCGCTTTCAGCTATATGCTCTCCGGATACTTTGGTCTGTACCGGAGCCAGAAGATTGTGTACTCCAAATACAAAACCAGTTACATCAACAAGACAACTCATTAATCCCAAGAACCACACAGCCAGTCGCCGGCAATTCCATGTTCGAATGAACCGAACCGATTGGCCGGGTTCCTGCATGCAGGTCATCAATATATAACGTCCATGTCCTGTCATCCGGCAGCAGGAGTGTTTCTTTTCTGCCGGATGCATTGTATGCCACCAGAAGTGTCTCTTCCGGCTGGCGGATTGTAAACGCGATGGTCTGTTCGGATGTCATTTCCATAAACAGAATATTCTGGCGGATCTCCTCTGCGTCTGTCATACGCAATCCTTTATGTGCTTTCCGGAAAGCAATCAGTCCCCTGTAATACTGCTGCAATCCTTTTTGTCCATCGCTCCAGTCATAGCGCAGTACATTTGTTTCATATGGCAGATTATAACTGTTCTCGGATATCTCACCATTTTTTCCGGCTGGTTTGGTTCGTGCAAACTCTTCTCCCCCCAGGAAAAACGGAACTCCCTGTGCGGTAAATACCATCGCAGCCGCCAGACGGTTCATTGCAAGGCGTTCGCCTGCATCACAATCCGGTCTGGAAATCTGCAGTTTATCCCACAAGGTCAGATTGTCGTGACAGGAAACATAATTGATCACTTTCTCCGGTGTATCCGTCCATGTGCCGCCGGCTGCATAGGTATAAGCTGCATAATCTACCTGTGGATGCCACACACCTCCTGTTGCACAGTAACGCACCGCAACTTTCATTTTTTTCTTTCCGCTGACATAGCCGCAGTCTTTGTTATAAAACACATGTCCGCGCACCATGTCCCGGATATCATCCGAAAACATTCCGATGCCGTCCAGCATACGCGCGTTTCTCTTCATGGCGCGCCTAAATTCCGGCATGGTTGAAGTACCGCCTGTCCAGCCCTCTCCATACAGAATGATATATGGATTGATTTCTTTTAACCTGTGGCTGATCTCATTCATGGTATCAATATCAAGAACACCCATCAGATCAAACCGGAACCCATCCACATGATATTCCCTTGCCCAGTAACAGACAGATTCTACGATGTATTTGCGCATCATCGGCTGCTCCGAAGCAATTTCATTGCCACAGGCAGATGCATTGGAATATCTGGTTCCGTTCATCCGGTAATAATAATCCGGCTCACATTTCTGCAGACAGCTGTCCAGATCATAGGTGTGATTGTACACCACATCCATGATCACTCCGATACCCTCCCTGTGAAAAGCCGCAATCATTTCTTTCATTTCCCGGATACGCACCTCCCCATGGAACGGATCTGTTGAAAAAGATCCCTCCGGTACGTTATAATTCAGCGGATCGTATCCCCAGTTATACTCCCGCTTCTTTGGTGCCGCCTCATCAATACTTGCAAAATCATACATTGGCATGATCTGCACATGCGTAATACCGAGCGATTTCAGATAATCCAGCCCGGTAGCTTCTCCCTCTTTGTTTTTGGTTCCCTTTTCTGCCAGTCCCAGATACTTTCCCGGATATTTTACCCCGGAAGAGCCATCCGCGGTACTGTCCAGAACAGAAATCTCACAGATCACCAGATCCGTACGGTTTGAAAAAACCGGTCCATGATCCTCCTTAAAATTCTCCGGATCGGTTTCTTTTAGGTCCAGCACCATACTCCGCTGCCCGTTCACACCGACAGCTACCGAATATGGATCCTGTGACTCCACGGTCTTGCCGCTTCTCTCCAGACGGTATGTATAATAAACATGCCGCAAATCTCCGTCTACCCGAATCGTCCAGGTTCCCTGTACATCCCGTTTCATCGGAAGTGTATCCGACAGGCAGTCCCCGTCTCCTTCCCGATACAGACACAGTGTTACTGCATCCGCAGTCGGAGCCCAGAGCCGGAACGCTGTATATTTCTTTGTGTACACAGCACCCAGATCATTTCCATCATATGGAATCCTTTGCTGCATTCCCTCTCTCCTCCCTGAAATATATTATTTTCGCTTTTTTTCGTAATTCATTATATTTTAATTTTATGTATCTGTAAATTGGAAAAATCACTAAGTTTTTTTCAATATTTTGTGAAATAAGACGAAGAAAAAAGACATTCCATGTTTTATGCCATGAAATGCCTCTTTTTTTGTTTTCCGTATCAGGCAAACCCTTATGCGTTTGTTGCCTGTACCATTGCCTCAAGGGTTCTGACTGCTGCTCCCGAATCGATCGTCTTTGCTGCAAGTGCAATGCCATCTGCAATACTGTCTGCCTTTTTCCCAATATACAAAGCGGCTCCTGCATTCAAAAGCACAATCTCCCTCTTTGGTCCCTGTTCCTTTCCGGAAAGAATATCTCTGGTGATCTGTGCGTTTACAGCTCCATCCCCACCCTGCAGTTTTGCGATTTCACACCGCTTTAATCCAAACTGTTCCGGTGTGATTGTATAGGTGGTTACTTTTCCGTCCTTAATTTCAGATACCGTGGTCTCACCGGTCAGTGTGATCTCATCCATGTTATCCTCTCCGCTGACAACCATTCCCCGTTCTACCCCGAGGTTCATCATGGTTCCCGCAATCACTTCCGTAAGTGCCGGGGAATACACCCCTACAAGCATTGCCCTGGCACGGGATGGATTCGAAAGCGGTCCTAAAATATTAAACACCGTGCGGATGCCCAGCTGTTTTCTGACCGGTCCCACATACTTCATGGCAGGATTAAAATGCGGTGCAAACATAAATCCGATCCCGACCGTCTCCACACACTTTTCTACCACAGCCGGATCTGCGGAAATATTTACGCCAAGTGCTTCTAACACATCTCCGGCACCACTTTTAGAAGAAATGGAACGATTGCCATGTTTTGCCACCGGAAGCCCTGCTGCTGCCACAACGAACGCTGATGTTGTGGAAATATTAAACGAATAGGTACAGTCTCCGCCGGTACCGACAAAATCTACATAATCCTTTACCTTCGGACTGATCGTATTTGCCTTGTTGCGCAATACGGCTGCCAGTCCCGTAATCTCATCCAGCGTTTCCCCTTTCATGCGGAGTGCTGTCAGAAAACATGCAATCTGCGCCTCTGTTGCCTGTCCGGTCAGAATCAGCTCCTGTGCTTTCATCGCTTCCTCTTTTGTCAGATCTTTTCCCTCTACCAGTTTGGCCAGAATCTCTTTCATCTATGATATCCTCCTTGTTTTATTCGCTTTTCCGTCACATTTCATTTAACTCTTTTTTGAATGTGCTGCAATAGTCTGCTGCAGCCTGCGGATCAAAATCGTGCTTCCGCATCAGTGTGATAAAATGAGAGCCTACAATGGCTCCATCAATAATCTCTTTCATCGGACGTACATCCTCCGCCGTGCGGATACCAAATCCCATCATAACCGGAATTTTTGCCTCTTTCTTTACCGCTGTCAGGTATTCTAAAATCTGACGGTGGAAGGTTGCTTCCTGTCCGGTAACTCCCATGGAAGACACACAGTAGACAAATCCCCGTGCATTTTTAAGGATTTTTGGCACACGGTCTTTGGATACCGGGGAAACCAGCTGGATCAGAATGGTTCCATCCTCTTTCTGTAACTGTGTCTGGAGTTCTTCCTGCTCTTCCAGCGGCAGATCCGGAATGATCAGTCCATCCACCCCGCAGGCATTGCACTCTTTTACAAATTTTTCCACGCCATAATGCAGTACCGTGTTGTAATACATCATAAATACAACCGGGATCTGCACACCATCGGTCCGCATCTCTTTCATACAGGTAAATGTTTTCTCCAGATTTGCCCCACCGAGAATTGCCTCATAGGAAGCTGCCTGAATGACCGGACCGTCTGCCACCGGATCGGAAAACGGAATTCCAAGTTCAATAATGTCCGTTCCTGCCGCTTCCTGTGCCTTGATGATCGCCTTTGTCTTATCATAATCCGGCAGACCTGCTGTGATATAAGTAATAAATGCCTTTTCTTCCTTTTCCTGTAACGCCTGAAGCGCTGTCTCAATTCGATTCATCCCTGTTATGCCCTCCTTAATTCAGATATCCTTTTCCGTCAAGATAATCCGCAATGGTGTTTACATCTTTATCTCCGCGACCGGACAGACAGATAACCATGCTCTGATCCATAGTCATTTCTTTTGCCTTTTTAAATGCATAGGCAATGGCATGTGCACTCTCAATTGCCGGAATAATTCCCTCTAACTTACACAGTTCCATCAGCGCATCCATTGCCTCCACATCCGTAATTGCCACATATTTTGCACGTCCGGTATCCCGCAGATATGCATGCTCCGGTCCGACTCCCGGATAATCCAGTCCGGCGGAAATAGAGTGTGCCAGCTGGATATTTCCATCGGTATCCTGCAACAGATACGAACGCATGCCATGCAATACTCCGGGCTCTCCCAAAGCCATGGCGCTGGCATGTTTTCCGGTCTCAATTCCAAGGCCCGCTGCTTCTACACCGATCAGTTCCACCTCCGGCTCATCAATAAAATCGGCAAACATTCCGATGGAATTGGAACCGCCGCCCACACATGCCATAACCACATCCGGATTCTTTCCTTCTGCTTCCATGTGCTGACGCTTTGCCTCCCGGCTGATCACACTCTGAAACTCTTTCACCATCTTCGGATACGGATACGGTCCTACCGCAGATCCGATAATATAGAACGTATCCTCCGCTGTTTTGGCCCAGGTACGGATGGCTTCGTTTGTCGCGTCTTTTAAGGTATTGCTTCCGGATTCCACGGATACCACTTTTGCACCAAGCATCTCCATACGCATCACATTCAGTTTCTGTCTCTGGATATCTTCTTTTCCCATGTACACCGTACATTCCATATCAAACAGTGCTGCTCCCGTTGCAGTAGCTACACCATGCTGTCCTGCACCGGTCTCCGCGATTACCTTTGTCTTTCCCATACGCTTTGCCAGAAGGATCTGACCGATCACATTGTTGATCTTGTGGGCACCGGTATGGTTTAAATCTTCACGCTTTAAGTAAATTTTTGTACCGTATTTTGCAGACAGACGCTCTGCATAGTAAAGCGGTGTCTCTCTGCCGACATACTGTTTCAGATAATAATGATACTGCTTCATAAACTCCGGATCATGAATGGCCTCCTCATATGCCTGATCCAGTTCCTGTAAGGTATTCATCAGCGACTCTGCCACATACTGTCCGCCAAACTGTCCATAATATGCTTTCTTATTCATCTTTCTTTCCTTTCTTCTGCTTCCTCTTTGACACATGTTACAAATTGTTTTATCAATGCTTCTTCTTTTTGATCTTTTTCTTCCACTCCGGAACTTACATCCACGATATCCGGGTCAAACAACCGGATTCCTTCGGCAACATTTCCGGCATGTAAACCTCCTGCCAGGACAAATTTTCTTCCGGCGAAAATCCCCGCCTGCTGGTCAATATTCAGTTGCTTCTGCCAGTCAAAACGCTGTCCGCCGCCATAGCCTGCACCATCCACGACAATCGCTGTAATTTTCTGTTGCAGTTCTTCCGGCAGTTCAAAAAAGCTCTTTGTTTTTGTCTCAAACTCTTCCGGATCTGAGAGGTTTATGGCATACCAGACAGGAAGTTCTGCTGCCGTTATGGCATCCTCTGACAGCTTTCCGTGCATCTGGATGATGTCAAATTTCATCTGCTGCAGTGTCTTTATCTGTGCCGCATCTGGGGAAACGGTTACGGCAACCTTTTTTATCCGTGGACTGATTTTTTTCATGATTTCTTCTGCCTGTTGCCGGCTTAAATTCCGCCTGCTTTTCTCATAAAAAACAAATCCTGCGTAATCGGCCCCTGCATCATTTACATACTGCGCATCTGCAGGCTTTTTCAGTCCACAGATCTTTACTTCTGGTCTCATGCCTGATACAGCTCCTTCCATTTTTGTGCAAGTGCTTTCGGATTTTCCGATTCCATAAACGCACGCCCGATCAAAAAGGCATCCACCCCACAGTCTCGCAGGAACCGCACGTCCTCATCTCCCGTAATCCCACTTTCTGCCACAAATACTTTATCTTCCGGCACATAAGGGCGAAGCCGTCTGGTATGTTCCAAAGAGATCGTAAAATCCTTAAGATTACGGTTATTGACCCCGATGATTCTCGGGTTGATCTTCATCGCCCGTTCCACCTCTGCCTCATCATGTGTCTCAACCAGCACATCAAGTTCAAGTTCTCTTGCCAGCTGATAAAAATCATGCATCTGTGCATCATCGAGAATCGCTGTAATCAGAAGTACCGCATCTGCACCGATCACTTTTGCCTCATAAAACTGATACTCACAGATCATGAAATCTTTCCGCAAAATCGGAAGGCTGGATTTTGCCCGGATTTCTTTTAAATACGCAACATTTCCGTGAAAATGATCTTCCTCTGTCAGACACGAAATGGCATCCACCGATGCATTGTACTCACTGATGCGCTCCATCAGATCAATCTTGCTGGTAATCGTTCCGAGACTCGGGGAAGCTTTCTTAAATTCTCCGATAATCGAAAGTCCCGGTTTCTTTAAATGATTATAAAAACAGTCTGCCTCCCTCGTCTTTGTTTCCTCTGCCATGCGCCGCATTTCTGTTTCCGGAATACGTGCCATGTGCCCGGGAAGCCGTTTTTTCTTATCTTCTACAATTTCATCCAGTATCATATTTTTTCTCCTAATATAAATTGCGATAATCTAACACGTTCCATTTACAAAATTTTCGATGATGCGTTTGCCGTGCTCGGTATAAATGGATTCCGGATGGAACTGTAATCCCACAACCGGATATTTCTTATGGCGCATTGCCATAATCTCTCCGTCATCGGTCCGCGCCAGCACCCGCAGACAATCCGGCAGATCCTTTTCCTGCACTGCCAGGGAATGGTATCTTGCCACACGGATCGGAGAATTGATCCCGGTAAATACACTGCTTCCATCATGTTCAATCAACGACTGCTTTCCATGGAACAATGCCTTGGCATAGGAAACGGTTCCTCCCAGTGCCTCACCGATGCACTGATGCCCCAGACAGATGCCAAGGATCGGTTTTTCTTCTGTAAATTCTTTGACAACATCCATGCAGATGCCTGCTTCCTTCGGATTCTTTGGTCCGGGTGAAAGTACGATCCGCTCCGGGTCCATCGCCTTAATTTCTTCAATGGTAATCTTGTCGTTTCGGACAACTTTGATATCGGAGTTAAAAATTCCGATATACTGATACAGGTTATAAGTAAAAGAATCATAGTTATCAATCAGCAAAATCATAAATTTTCCTCCTCTATAAGCGTCTTGGCCAGTGCCATTACTTTATTGCAGCACTCCTGGTACTCATTTTCCGGAACGGAATCTGCAACTATTCCCGCTCCAGCCTGCAAATATACACGGTTTTTCTTTTTGATCATTGTCCGGATCGTAATACAGAAATCCATATCACCGGAGAAATCAATGTATCCGGTTGCGCCTCCGTAGAGTCCTCTGCGCACACTCTCAAGTTCATCGATAATCTCCATCGCGCGGATCTTCGGTGCTCCAGAAAGCGTTCCTGCCGGAAGGAACGAAGAAACCAGATCCAGCGGATGAAATTCTCCTTTTTTCTTTCCTTCCACCATAGATACGATGTGCATTACATGGGAATAATTCTGTACTTCCATAAACTGTGTCACCTTGACGGTTCCGAATTCTGAGATCCGTCCCATGTCATTTCTCGCAAGATCCACCAGCATGACATGTTCGGCGCGTTCCTTTTCATCCCGGAGCAATTCATCCCGAAGCAATGCATCCTCCTCGGCATCCACACCCCTGCGCCGGGTTCCGGCGATCGGACAGGTATACACCCTGCTTCCCTGCTGCTTTACAATCATTTCCGGGGAACTTCCGATCACTTCAAACTCTCCATAATTGAAATAATACAGATACGGGGATGGATTCAGTTCCCGGAGTTCTTTATACAGCTCAAATCCGGTCTGTTTTGTCTCAATCGTCCATCTCTGGGAAAGCACGGTCTGGAAAATATGTCCTTCCCGGATATACTGCTTGATCTTTTCGACTTTTTCGCAATACTGTTCTAAGGTATCGGACTGGTTGACAATCACACCATCATGTGTAAAATTTCTGTCCGGTATCTGTCCGGCATTTTTTCTTGCCTCCTCAATCAGTTCTGCTGCTTCTGCTAATGCTTTCTTTTTTCCGTCTTCCGAATCTTCTCCAAGAATCACTGCAGTCAGTGTCTCTGCCACATGATCCACCAGGATAAATTTTGTCATGAGCATCATCTGGATGGTCTCGATTCCAATCTCGTCTGGATTGTTATCCGGCAGTACTTCCGCATAGCGGACAAAATCATATCCCAGATTTCCGACCAGTCCTCCGGAAAAAGACAGCTCTTCGTTTTCTTTTACGATATCAAACTCGCTGTAATATTCTTTCAGACGTTCGAGCGGATTTCCCTGCCGGATTTCTTCCGTCCCGTTGTTCCGCCGGATCACGAGTGCATCCCCGCGGGAAGTAATGATCTCTTCCGGTTCTTTTCCAAAAAACGTATATCTGTCATAATTTTTATCATAACTTTCCAGAAGAAATCCTTTTTTGTTTCCTACCAGACTCTCATACATGCCGATCGCTGTTTCATTTACAATGCTGACTGTCTTTTTGTATACCCGTAATCTCCGCTTCATATTACTGCTCCTTTTTTCCAAATAAAAAACGTCCCTGATCCGACTGCTGCCGGATCAGGGACGATTATCCTCGTGGTGCCACCCTTCTTCGCTCCGTAACTGAAACATAACAAAGGCAGCCATCCCCGAACCGGAAATAACTGCCACCAATTACGCAACCTCTTGTGATACAGAAAACAAAATCTCTTTGTCTCGATATCCATGCCCCTGTAACGTGGGGAAACGGCTCAACTACTCGCCTTACGCTTTCACCTTGCATCTAACGAATCCATTCCATGACAAACTATCCTGCCGGCTCACACCTGCCGCCGGCTCTCTGAAAGGAATCATCTGCTGTACTTACCTTCGCTCAATGATTTTATTTCTCTTTAATTTATTAACAGTTTAATACACTACAGTGTGTCTGTCAACCAAAATTTTAACTTTCAGGAAATTTTCATTTTAGGATACAATCACCTTGCGGAATTTTATATTTTCTTTTTCACTCTTTTCGTGTAAAATACATTTTACGGCAATGTTTATTGCATAACAACTTAAGAAAGGACTTATAGCTATGAAACAAAAAATAGGACTGTTTCTTTGTCTTGCCCTGCTCCTTACCGGATGCAGCTACCAGACAAAGACCATCCGTTTCGGTGCAGCCGACATCGGTGGGATGTATTATACCGTTGCAAATGCTTATGCCGGTCTGGCATCCAAAGAATCCTCCGACCTGAAATTTGAAGTTAAAAACACCGCCGGATCTGCGGCAAATCTACGGCTTTTGTCCGGAAATTACATTGATCTTGGGATCGCACAGGCGGATCTGGTCCGGGCAGCCCATGAAGGAACCGGCAGTTTTTCTGATAACAGACAACAGGGATACCGTGCCATTGCAGGACTTTATACCGAAGCCTGCCAGATCGTCGTCCGGGCAGATTCTGATATCCGGACATTAAATGATCTGCAGGGAAAAACCGTCAGCATCGGTGCCAGCGAATCCGGAACCGAACAAAACGCTACCGAAATTTTAAAACTGAGTGGTCTGACTTCGAAACTGGTGCACATGGTGAATCTGGATTATGCAGATGCCGCCGGAAAACTTGCCTCCGGTGAAATTGATGCCTTATTCTGCACCGCCGGCATCCGCACCGCAGTCATTGAAGAACTGGCAAAGGAATGTGATCTGCGGCTCCTTTCCATCGACGATACCTGTCTGGAAAAACTGCTTGCAACCACAAAGGAATACAGCAAATATGTCATTCCTGCAAACACTTACAGTGGACAGGACGAAGACGTGACAACCATTGGAGTCAAAGCCGTACTGCTTGCCTCCGATGCCCTTTCCGAAAAAACCGTGGAAAAGCTTACAGAAATTCTGTTTTCCCACGCACAGGATCTGGCCTATGCCACATCTTTAGACGCTGCTTTTGACGAGACAGATGCATCCTCCGGTGTAACCATTCCCTTCCATCCGGGTGCTGCTGCTTATTATGCCGGGCAGGGAATCAGCGTCAATACAAAATAACATATGAAAGAAGGACAACTATGGAAATACATTTGAATATGTACCAGACGCTGGCAGTTGCTGTACTGGTACTCTTGTTTGGCAACTTTTTAAGACACCGCATCGGGTTTCTGGAAAAATTCTGTATTCCTGCCCCTGTCATTGGCGGTCTTTTATTTGCAATTTTGACCTGTCTTTGTTATGTTACCGGAATTGCGAAATTTTCTTTTGACGACACACTCCGGGAAGTATGCATGGTATTTTTCTTTACCTCGGTCGGTTTTCAGGCCAACTTAAAAGTTTTAAAAAGCGGAGGCACAGCCATGGCAGTTTTCCTCGGTCTTGTCGTTGCACTGATTATATGTCAGAACCTTCTTGCCGTGGGATTGTCCCATGTCCTGCACTTAAATCCGCTGATTGGTATGTGTACCGGCTCCATCCCAATGGTCGGCGGTCATGGTACAGCCGGAGCATTCGGTCCTGTCTTAGAAGACTTTAATATTCAGGGAGCCACCACGATCTGTACTGCTGCTGCCACCTTTGGTCTGATTGCCGGCAGTCTGGTCGGCGGTCCGCTCGGCAGACGCCTGATTGAAAAACAGAACCTGCTGTCCACGGCAGTCACGGAAGATGACAGTCTGCTGGTTGAGGACGAAAAGAAGCATGAGCGTCATACGAACATGTATGCATCCGCCGTATTTCAGTTAATCCTTGCGATCGGTCTGGGAACAATTTTTTCCTATTTTCTGACCAAAACCGGGCTTACCTTTCCGGTTTACATCGGTGCCATGCTGGCAGCCGCATTGATCCGCAACATTGCCGAATACTCTGGCAAAGCAACGATCCACATGGGTGAGATCAACGACCTCGGTGGTATTTGTCTTTCCCTCTTTTTGGGTATGGCAATGATCACCTTAAAACTCTGGGAACTTGCTGCCCTGGCACTTCCGCTTGTGATCCTGCTGACCGCACAGGTCTTACTGATCTGTGTATTTACTTACTTCATCGAGTTTAACATTATGGGACGGGATTACGATGCTGCCGTACTGGTTGCCGGAACCTGTGGTTTTGGTATGGGTGCCACACCAAACGCCATGGCAAACATGCAGGCCATCTGTGACCGCTATGTACCTTCCGTAAAAGCGTATCTCCTGATTCCCCTAATCGGAAGTTTATTTGCGGATTTTATCAACAGCCTTGTAATTACCTTTTTTATCAATATTTTGTAATTGGGAGGACAACGAAAATGTTTTGGAAAAAATTAAAGAAAAAGGCAACGGAAAAGCATAATTACAATCTGACCTACGACAATGTAGCGATTCCGGAAGTGCACACCCACAAACCGGAAGATCACGAAGAAACTCCGGGTGAAGATGCCCCGGTGCACTATGACAATGTAGCGATTCCGGAGGTACATATCCGCAGAAAAAAATAAAAGGCTCCGCAGAATCAAATCCCTGAGGGTTCCGGTTCTGCGGAGTTTTTCTTTTCCTGTCATTTATTTTAAATGCAGACGTTCTTCTTTTCCCTGAATCTGCAGCGTCACCGGGCGTTCCACATGTACGCATTCTCCCTGTTCTAACGTTCCTATCACGTTGTCTTCTTTCAGCAGTAAAATCTTCTCCGGAGAATCACTGATCATCCGGTATGTCTGTTTCGAAGGGTCATAGGAAATCTGACAATGTTTCCACTCGAATGTTTTGTTTCCTGCTGTATTCTTCTTTTTTGTGGAAGAATCCTCTTTCCGGCTGCGTTTCTTTTTCGACTTTCTCCGCCGGTGAGCTTTTTTGCGCCGCCAGCCGTGTCCGGACCGCTTCGGATTCTTTTCCCTTTTTATCTGCTCATTTCCCTGTTTTTCGGGTGGACGGTACCCTCCTGTAATCCATCCTGTCAGTATGAGTATCCATGCGGCTCCGTGCAGCAGGGTAAAGAAATATATCCCTGACAACAGAAACGGATACAGTGCCGGAAACACAGCCAAAACGACCAACAGTTCTGCCAGCACCAGACTGGTAAACAGCGTAGGCAGGATCATCGTCTTTTTTCCTTCTGCCAGAAACAACATTCCCACCGACAAAAAACAAAGCAGCACCGGGAGCAGTGCTGCGATAGCACAAACTGCCAGAAGCCGCATCTGTCCCACTCCCTGCACATAAGAAAGACTGCTTTTTACCGTACCAACCGTGACCGGAGCTTTTAAAACGAAAGTATCTGCCACTCTGCCTTCTGTCAGATACGTATAACCTGCCCTTCCTCCTGCTTTCACCACATCCAGACCGGACAGCGTCATCTCCTGCCCGCCTGCCGAAAACTTACAAAACGGCAATAGCATGGAAAGTAATGCCAGAAGAAGTGCTATTGCTGCTATATTTTTCAATAAACGTCCATACGTTCTCATGCTCATTTCCTCCCATCGTTTTACATTCTGACAGGCTCATTATAGCACGGAATCTTTTGTCTTCTTATTAAATTTCTTTTAAATTTTTGTGATTCACAATTGCCACCCAGATTCCCGGGGCTTTCAACGGCACCGAAAGGATATAGGCCAGCACAACACGCAGCCCCAGAAAGATCACCGTAAGTACCACTGACATCTGTGCTTTGTTGATTGCCCGGTAATATCCGTACAGCAGAAACAGACACCCGATTCCACAGTAAAACGAGCCCTCGATACGCAGATACTGCACACCACACGCGATGACCGCCGTCTCCTGTGCCTTCACAAAAATCTCCATCAGAGATGCTGCAAACGTGCACACCAGAATGGAAATAATGATACTGAATACAATACTGATCGCAAAGGCTTCCTTCGTTCCCTTTTGGATCCGTCCGTAATCTTTCACCCCATAATTCTGTGCGACAAACGTGGAATACGCATTGCCGAAATCCTGTACCGGAAGATATGCAAATGTGTCAATTTTGACCGCTGCCGCAAATGCCGCCATCGTTGTTGCCCCGAAACTGTTTACAAGCCCCTGCACCATCAGAATTCCAAAATTCATGACCGACTGCTGCATCTCCTCCATGACTTCCTGTGGCACACGTAGAAACCACAGAATAGGATGCATACACACATACACCAGCACGTTAACGAAGACCATCACTGCCATGATCAGCACAAAAGCATGCGCCACAGCTACCCGCGCGCATGCTTATCGTTTTTCCCTTTATAAATGGAAAATAAGACTCCTGCCCCCATGGAAAGTCCCAGAAAAATCGAGGTCAAAAAGGTCATAAGTGTATAGGCAGACCCCACCGCCGCGAGTGCATTCTTTCCAACCACGCGCCCGACAATCAGTGTATCCGCAATATTGTAAAACTGTTGCATCAGATTGCCCGCCATCATCGGCAGTGCAAATAAGATAAGATTTTTTGATATTTTTCCTTTTGTTAAATCATAGTACATTCTTTTATTCCGTGATGATTTCCCCAACACTGCTTTCCATTTCGTCCTTTTCCAGAAGCATCTGCTGCGCCCGCTTATCCTCCGCGATTGCTGTCATGATACGGTTGATATCCTCCGGGCAGAACATCGTAATTGCCTGTGACAGGTCACTGAGATTATCCCGGTTGACCATCAGGCACCCGCCACCTTTTAAGCTGATGTTCAGGCACTTGCTCCGGTCGGTGACATCCCCGAGTGTAATCCGATTTCTGTCCGTATCACATACAAACGTAACCCCTTTGTACGTGATTGTACCGTTTTGTGCCAGATGCTGATACGGCGCTTTCTTTTCGGTTCCGTCTATATGCTCCCGAAAACTGCTTCCGCGCGTTTGTCCGTTTTGTGTACCCAGTCCTGCTACTTTTCCGTATAATGTATTGTATCCTGTCTGTAATGCTCCAATTGCCATATTCTTTTTATCCTCCGTAAGTTACATCCTGTTTTTCATGCTTTTCACCTCTGGAAAATAATTCCCGGATTTGCATGTATTTATACATTTTCCCAGCTTTTATTTTTGTAATGTATTTATCCAGTTACATACCACAGGCATATATATTTTTCGCCCGAGGTATAACACAAAAATCACCAATATCACCGTAAGTATTCTCCGAAGCGGCCAGTACCATGGCTGTTTTCCAAGAAAGCCTTTCAGAATCCAGATTCCCATTTTCGCTTCTTTTTTCTGATTGCACCGCATACAGGCAGTACATAAGTTTTTCATATCATTCGAACCGTGAATTCCAAGCAATGCGGCTCTTCTACGCACTGCCGGATACTCCTCCATGCAATGAACCGGGAAAATATGGTCAATCGTTATTTTATCTTTTGGCTTCTTTTTCCCGCAGTATGCACACCGGTACTTTCCGGTTGGTGATGGATGCTTTGCAAAAAAACGGCTACGGTAATTGCTGCTTCGCGTATATTGCGTCGGCACGGCTTCAAAAGTGAGTCCCTTTCTTCTGCTAAAACGCTGCATATGATTTTTTTCCCGTCTGGAACATTCCTTTTTTTCATAATATACTCTGCCATTTGCCCGTTTGATGCAGATATATTTTTTCCACCATAGCCATATTCGGTATCGTTTTACATGCCTCGTTCCATTTTTAATTCTTAGTGTATATGTCTGTACCAATGCTGCAGTTTCCTATCCCTTTATCTGATTTTCAGGCCTCTTAAATACGCTTTTGTTTCCTGTGGAATTCTTCTGCTTTCGATCGCCTTCTGAATGGACTTATTATGTGTCCATGGCTCTAACACCCTATTTTGTATGTAGGGAAGCGTCGCATCATATTGTTTCACCAATGCCATGCTAAAATACCAAGCCACTGCCATATTTACATAATATTCCTCCGATCTTACATTTGCAACCAGTTGCAGCATTTCTGGCTCAAATGCATCATCCAGATAAAATCCCAGAAGCGTTACAATGCCAAACCGAATGGTATACACCGCATCACTTTGCAGCCACTTTTGTACTCTTTCATAAACATAAGGCAAATGCTTCTTAAAAATCTTCGGCGAAAGCATATCACAAGTTGCCCAGTTATCTACATACGGCAAAAAACGTTCTAGCTGTTCCATAAAAGCTATTATATCTTTTGGATAAAGTAAGGACAACAAAGCACCATGCAAATTATTTTCCTCATAATAGATATGTGGAAGGCTTTCTAAAAATATATTTGCTTCCGGCAGCTTTGCCACTTCTTTTGCATACTTCCGTAATACCGGAGTCCGGACGCCAATGATGTTATCGATCGGAATATCGGGAATCAGTTTGGCATGAAATCTACGATAGTTTTCATCCTTTAATGCAAATAAACCATCTGTAATTGTTTTTTCACTCATATCTCAATGCCTCCAGTCATGTTCCCTGTTTCTTTTATACACGATTTCACAGATGATGTCTATATCCATGCAGCCAATCGATCACATGTATGTGTTATGCCCCTGTTCCAAAACGTGCTCCCTTCCATCCTTTCTACCCTAATATAGTTCATATACTTTCTTTTTGAAAATAAACAATACAGCGACAAACGTTTCGCTTGCAACAAAACGGATCTGCAGAAATGTATCCTGACCACTTGCATCCCTGCTGATCATAACCTGTCGAAATACAATGGCAATGAGAGAAATAACGACTGTTGCAGGAACCGATTTCCAGATCATACCAACGATGAACGGCCATAGGGATAATACCATGCATCCAATCACAGCAGTTATTAGCAAACATATCTGCAAAGTCATTCGCATTGATGTCCCAATGATCCTGAAACCATTTCACCGCTTCCCATTTATATTTTTCCCCCTGCCATCTTTCATCAAAAATCTTCTTATATTCCACAAGCGCATTTTGCAATTTCTCCAGAAAAAGACTTTTTTTGCAGAAAATAAATAAAATTTCAAATTAAAGAGCTTGCAATAGTTTTTATTCAGAAGTTTTCCTTTTTAAAGTTGGTGCCAATAAAACACTTTGTAGTTCAAAATTTGGCGTTACATCATATGAAACATCTGAAATTATCCCATTATAACTGTTGTTTTCTAAAATAGCGCTTACGCTCTTCTCTTTTGAACTTCCAACGCTCTCTTTTTCAACATCCGGCTCTAAAGTAGCAACAACATCTCCATTTTCATCAAAAATTAACGTACACTTTTTTACTGGAGGATTCAGGGTTTGCATTGTCGTTTGAAATTCAGAACTGGAATAATCAGCCAGCATAGCATACACTTTATTTTTTAATGCACTATCTGTATTCATTCTATATAATACATCTCCAGGAATAAAACACTCAAATCTACTATTTGAAACTCCTACATTTATCCCAAATTTATCATAAATTTCATTTACTATATTATTAACTTCCGTTGTTCCTAATTGATCACTAAACTTAGCATTCTCTTTAACTTGTTTTTCTGTACCATTAACATAATTCATAGATACATTGGATAATGCCAATAAAGTTTCTCCTATCACAATACTCATAATTCACCTCCATTTTTGTATTATCTCTCTTTATCCTTCTAAAATAAAATTCACAATATCATCAACTTTTTTGAATTGATATTTATTTATAACATCAGATGAGATTTCTTTATGATATTGATTACTAACCTCATCCAATAAATATACCAAGTACATCCTCCTGAAAGACATTTTCCTTAAATTCAAGCCATTCTATATCGTATGAGCATAACTCTTTTATGATTCTTACTGATCTATCCATTTTTCATCAACCTTTCAGATTTATTGCCCATCCATATTATAACACAGGTGGGTAATAAATTTATCTTTATTTTGCACTAATTCCACTGTCCGCATCCTTTCATTGATTATTTGGGTTAAATGTACTGTTTTTGATCAATTTATTTACTAATTCATTCCCTAAAACTGGTCAGATGACCACTTTCTAGGAACAAAAAATGGACGAAGCAAACTTTTTTACATTTACCTCGTCCGTTAATGGGTTACAATATTAACTTTTCTTACCTTAGCCCTTTACCAGCACATTATTTCCATCCTGCATATTATCTGATGCATAATGTACTTTGTTCTCCGTAATCAATTCTTCGATGCACTTTCTAAAAGTCTTTGAAGCATTACCTGAATATCCCAGTCTTTTATATAACTCATTTGCAGAAATGCTTTCTTGTTCCAGTTCATTTAATATAAGAGTTTTTATCTGGTCTTTCGTTCTTCGCTTTGGAACAGCAACAATATCTTTCGGTTCGGTTTTGCTACTGACAGCTTCCTTTTTCAAAAATGCCTCATGAATCGGAATAATCACTGAAAAGAAAGAACGTTCTTCATCCGTGAGAAGTAATGGCAGTGGTGATCCGTTTTCCTTTATTGATTTAATTGCTGTTGGAATACCGGTATTTCTACCTTCCACAAGATGCAGTTCCTTTAAGAAATCACCTATTCGTCTATTCCGATACCTTCTTGTTCTCATCTGATATTTACTAATATCCTCATCAGAAATCGACCTGTCTGGTCCCGGAGAACTTGTTATTTCAATTTTATCAGCCTCTATGCGTACTGTGACAGGCTCATGTATCTGGTACGATTTGTGATAAATTGCATTAGAAAGAAACTCTTCGATTGCTTCATAGCTATAATTTTTTACTCTTACAGCCTCTGCTTGTCCGCTAATCTTAAATACCTTTTCAGCAATCACATTGTTTTTTATATAATTCAGAGCGTTTCGTAACTGATCGTCTATCGGTCCTGTAAAGATACGTTCCTCCATTCCTTGCCCTGTTGGATCCGGAATATTAACCACCTCTATCTGACTATACGGGAAAAACGACTCTGGATGATCATTGAAAAATAAAATTCCCACATTCAGCGGCTTGTAATACTCCGACGGTCCGTCTGCTATCCTTAAATTTCTTGCCAACTGCTCTGTATCCATAGTGTCAATATCATTCAACAAGCTACTATCCACATTTTGCAGATAATTCTTTATAATTGGATATTTTAAGTCCTTCATCTCTGCTTTAGGATTTATCCTATCATCAAACGGAATATTGTGAGATAGTGACATTAACTCTTTTACATCTGTATCAGTCGCCTCTATTGTACTGGATAACTTCCGGATATAGTATATCTTTTCGCTGTTCTTTGTATCTGGTGCCTTAGGACATGCGTACGGTCTTTCGTATCCACCAGGACACCATACCAAAAGAAGTAATTTCTCATCAAAATAAACAGGCTCACTCTGAGGAATGTACACAGGTTTAAGATATTTACAGTATCTAAGCAGATCTTTTTGAATCCTATCTACTGCATCTGGAGCAATACCTGTTACTGGACGAACAAGTTTTCCATCCTTTTCTTTCGCTCCTATAACAATGTATCCACCGCCCCAGTTATCAATATCATTAGCAAATGCACTGATTGTCTTTAAAGTAGTATCTGGGTTCCAGCCTTCCTTAAACTCTATTCTCGCCCATTCCACGACATTTTCCGTTAAAAGTTTTTCAATAGTAATTGGAATTGCCATATTTTTTCTCCAATGCTTCTTACGATTTGCTTACGACTAAGCTTACGACTTAATTATAAAGTCGTAAGCAAGTCGCGTCAATTATATTGTTCCACTTTTTTAGAAAACATCATCCTCACTCGCAAAATTGTTTATCTTGCTTCTGTTTTCTGTCTTTCAATAACCTTCTTAACAAACCATTGTACCGCAATCCTGGCTGCGTCCGCTCCATCCCTGATACCAACACTTGCTCTCGCATACCCTAAGATTTCTCCTGACCTGCTATAGCCGCGTCCTCTAAGCTTAGCTTCGTGCCAGATCTGTCTTATTCCGTTTTCGTCAAGTGCTTTTAAATCTGCCGGAAATGGTGCAGATTTCAACAATTCCAAACTGAATGCACCATCTACCTTACCAAGCGCATCCTTATATTCTGGGAAATAAATCTTCATTTCCCTGTGCATACGGTTAATTGCCCGGATTCTGTCCTCATTCAGCTGATCTCTGAACATAGATAACCTGCAAAGCTCCGCATAAAGCTTCTCCGGAAGGTACGGCATCATGGATAATCTTCTCCATCTGTGTTGCTAACGTGACAGGAAGATCATCCGTTTCTGCCCACCCTAATGATGTTGTTAAATCCCCCTGTGGATCAGCGTCCACCAGAAGAACCCTTTTCCCTTGATTTGCAAGTCCTATCCCTAAATTGACCGTAGTGGTAGTCTTGCCTGTTCCTCCTTTCTGATTGGCAATAGCAATCACTTTACATTTTGACATCTCGGTCTACCTCCTCTCTTGAAAAATTTATAGCCACTCCTTTGTGTGGAATGGCTATGTACTAAAAATGGGCATGAAAAAAGCCGAATGATTCTCTTCTTTTTCTCAAACTCGTATGTTTCTTTTTAATTCACTTATATCCCCGTAATTATCAATAATTACCAGTCCATTTCTTTAGCTATTCTAGTTCTCTCATCTTCCACCATTGGAACTAATTCTTCCAATGCATCATGTAATTCCCTGTGATTATCTTTCGAATCATATGTGATTATTTCTAAATTTCGATTTTCCTTTACTATTCTTTTATACTCAGTATTAATTCCATCTTTAGAAGTAATAAAATAATGGCAGGGACTACCCGGAAATACAAATGAATAATTTTCTAAGACTAATTGTATATCCGGATCAGAAAAACCGCAACCTATAAATATAAACGTATGCGTAAGAGAAAGAGCCTCCAACAGTCTATAAAAAGCTGCATTTTGATATCTAGCATTTGTATACTGACTTCTCGTAAAAATCATTTTTGAACTTTCATCAAGAGTTCCATGAATTTTTAAAATAATCCGTTCTTCTGATTTTATCTTATTAACCAAATCTGAATCATAATATTTCTTCACTAAAATTGTTCCTGCTGTTTCTGCCTGCGCATATACTTCATATATTTTATCTACATTCGGTGTAATCACAATTTTTGAATCTAATTTCAGAATATTTTCATGTATTCTATGACTTTTGTATTTAGGTGTCAGAAATTCTTCTCTTGCAATGCGTTCGAACCTTTCATTTCCTACTTGATTTACTAGTACTTCACATGCTGTTAAATAATCTTTTTCATTTAACAACTTTCTTACATATTCAACGATATTTTCATCTGTGACTTCACTTATGCCCTTATTCAAAAACTGTTCCCACGTAGGAGGGCGTTTATCGCCTTTTTCGCTTATAGCATTTGCTGATACCCCCGCACCTAAAAATAAAACTACTTTCCGCTTCGCAATCTTCTCTATAATATCTACTGGCCATTTCATTACATTTTCTCCAAATTAATCATCATCTGATTTGTAATCTTATCCATTACTACTTTAAAATCTTTCACTTTTGCAAAATGAGCACCTACAATACCATCTGTACTAGTTAATTCGAACGCTGGTCTATGCGCTGACTGAGACAGTGGGATAATACTATTAAAATTCGGTATAGTTCCTAATTCATAATTGATCTCATTACCTTTATTTTTTTCATTAACTATATCTATAAGTTCTCTTTTTATGGTCGTAGGAACTTCTGATAAAATTCTTTCATAAGCCTGTACAGGTCTTCTAATTCCGTCCACTGTTTTACTGGTATATTGCTGTGTAACATAACCCAAAAATTGTATATATGAAATTGGTTCAAAAATATTTTTTAGTTCTGTATCAGTACACCTATTAAATCCTTCTTTAAACGTATCTCTCCAATTTTTTATTGTTTTTCCTATATTTTCAATAGCCAAAATACTAAAAATATCAGAAGACATAGGGGTCACAAAATAATCACACGATAATAAGATAGATCTATTTATTGCCCCTAATGATGGTCCCATATCAAAAAACACATAATCATAGTCATCAAATTGTTTTATTAAATTATTAAATGTCAATGTTGTTCTAATTCCACGTTCTCCCCCTGATAACGCTGCGCTCCAATCAGATGCCAAAGTATCTTCAAAAAGTGCAAGTTTCGGATCTCCTGCCAAAAAATCAAAACCGAACTTCTCTAAATTATATACTTCAACGTTTTTAACATACCCTATTCCTTGATTTACCGGTTTTATCACGTCATAAATTGTAAATCCCTTTTTGTCATAATACACTTTTGAGAACAAATCATCCGTAAAACAATAAATAGTAGAATTGCATTGTGGATCAGCATCAATTAACATCACTTTTTTTCCTGTTCTAGCAATATATGCACTCAAATTACAAGTTAACGTGGTTTTCCCTACTCCTCCTTTATTATTAAACATTGCTATCGCTTTCATTTTTTCTCCTTTCATTAACCATTCATTTTTAATCTTTATTAGTCTATATTTCATATCTTCTCTATAGAATCTATTAAACTGCTCATTTTTTCTTCACCTCACCCTATTGCTAATTCTTATCGTTCAAAAAACAAATCTCTTACTGCCCACCTTGTATTGGCTAATCATATTCTCTTATTTTGTCCGTAACACTCTCCATTTTGCTTTCTTACTATTGTACCAAGTCGCTAGCGCGACGGCTAGCCCCCAATACATGAAACCACTACTTTTTCAAAAAAATAGCAGTTTTTGTGTATATGTTGTATTGTTGAGATACCCCTACCTTAACAATAAACAATACACACAAACTGCTATGCTTATGTTACCATGGATTTTTAAACTCAACAACTATATATCTGTTTTTTTATCCGTCCACCTCCCCTTTTTGAAATATTTCTATTTTCTATTACATTTCAAAGGAGCTTTTATCATGGACAATTATTTAAATTCTTTTCGGGAAATGATTTCCCTCCGTGGTCTTACTGACCATACTCTTAAAAATTACTGCACCTATATCAGGGCTTATCTGGATTATCTTTCCACCTGCCTTCACAAACTTCCGGAAGATGTTTCCTGGCCGGAACTCCGTGATTATATCCGATGGCTTCAAAATTCCAGGAATCTTTCTGACCGTACCATAAACTGTGCTATTTCACAGCTGCGCTTTTTTACCCTGTATGTCCTTCACCAACCGTGGGATGATACCCAGCTTCCTATGCGCAGATTTGACGAATATCTTCCCTTTGTCCCTTCCAAACAGGAGGTTTCCATCCTTATTGATTCCATGCCGGATTTGAAGCAGAAGGCTATGGTCGCACTCATGTATTCTTCCGGTCTGCGTATTGGCGAAGTTTGTCATCTTCGTTATGAAGATATCCAACGCAAAAACATGCGCATCCATATCAGGCATGGCAAAAACCGTTCTGACCGCTATGCGATTCTGTCCAAACGTGCTTTGGACATTCTGACTGCGTACTGGTTTGCCTTTGGTAAACCGGTTGGCTGGCTTTTCCCTAAACAGCATGATTCTTCTAAACCGATCGATACGTTCTATTTATCCCGCCACATTCACGAAGTAGAGCGCTCCCTCGGATGGGAGCAGCGTATTACCTGTCATTCCCTGCGCCATGCTTTCGGTACACATCTGTACGAAGATGGTGTTGACCTGCTGACAATCAAAGCGCTCCTTGGCCATAAGTCTATAAATTCTACCACGATCTATGTTCATCTTGCTTCGAACGGCACGTCGGATGCAGTCAGTCCTTTTGACCTCATGGGAGGCGGGCATGCGCAGTAAGATACAACAGATATTTGACTCCGGATGGGATTCTTATGCATCTTCTTTCCAGCTTTCTGTAGTCCAGGGGAAAGCTGCACATTCCATTACCGCCTGCAAAAGTGGCTCTCTTGGCTGCAACATTTCCCAGTGTGGAGATTGCGGGCATGTGGAGATCCACAATAATTCCTGCCGCAACAGGAACTGCCCCAACTGTCAGGCTGTCCTTAAGGAAATCTGGATTGATGCCAGAAAATCGGAAGTCATTGATACCCCCTATTTCCATGTGGTTTTTACAGTGCCGGCTGAACTTAATCCTTTGATTTATGCCAATCAGAAACTTCTGTATACGCTTTTGCACAAGTGCTCCTCTGAAACACTTTTGGAATTGTCCTCTGACAAAAAGTACCTCGGGGCAGCACCCGGCATTATCCAGGTCCTGCATACATGGGGACAGACTTTAAATTTCCATCCGCACATCCACTGCATCATCACAGGTGGCGGTCTGACTAAAGATTACAATCTCAAGATGTCGTCCGCACGCTTTTTTATTCCAGTGAAAGTGCTTGGATCTAAATTCCGTGGTAAGTTCCTTGCTTATCTCGAATCTTACCACAGGAAGGGAAAACTGTTCCTTCCATCTTCCTGCCGTAAACTGCGCAATTCCCACGCATGGGCAGAATTCAGGGACAGTCTTTATCAGAAAGCGTGGTGTCCCTACATCAAAGAAACCTTTAACGGTTTTGGCAATGCCATCGAATATCTTGGCAGATATACCCACCGCATTGCCATTACCAACTCACGCATTGTCTCTGTTACGGAAAATGAGGTTTCCTTCTGGGCAAAAGACTACAGATCCGGAGACAAAATCCTTGTCCGCATAACACCGGTGGAGTTTATCCGCCGTCTGATGATGCATGTACTCCCGGCCGGGTTCCAGAAAATCCGGTACTATGGTTTCTTAAACAATCGCCGGAAGAAGAAAAACCTCCACATCATCTTCCGGATTCAGGGGCACCGGAAATTTGTGTCCCGCTTCACCGGTTCTTCTGTTGCAGAAATAATGAAAACCGTTTGGAAGTATGACATCAGCCTGTGCCCATGCTGTGGAAAAAACAGCATGCGGCATATTGGCAGGAGCTTTGCCCTACAGGATTAAACTTCTGTTCCCATATGTTTTTCAAAGCCCCCCTGCAGAGGGCTTGTTTGCCATGTCCCTTTTTATTCCGGCAGGATAACATATCTTATAAAATAACGTAAGCCCCTGTCATGACGTTATTTTTGAGGGAAGGGCAGGCGTATTCAATCCCCATAATGTACTGGCTAAAATTCCGCGACCTGGTACAATCATGAAGAATCACATTTTGAGCAACTGTAGTTTATGCACAGTTGTTCTTTTTTGATTGCTCAAACTGTGATACTTCACTTAAGAATTATACCATATCCGGTGAGGAGTTATTTTAATTTGGTAACAAAAAATGCCGTATTTATGCGGTCTGTGGCGTTTCGCAAACGCCTAATCTTATATGCAAAAGAGAGGTGTCTAAAAAGACACCCCTCTAAAGGTCGTTAAATACTAAATTTAAAGCTATTTCTTAGCCTTTCACGCTCATATATTCGAACAACCGTTCACTATTTTGAGGCAATAGCAGCCTGTGCTGCTGCAAGACGAGCGATCGGTACACGGAATGGAGAACATGAAACGTAATCCAGACCAATCTTGTGGCAGAACTCAACGGATGAAGGATCTCCACCATGCTCACCACAGATACCAACGTGAAGCTTAGGATTAACCGGCTTACCAAGTTTGATAGCTGTCTCCATTAACTTACCAACACCTGTCTGGTCAAGCTTAGCGAATGGATCGCTCTCGAAGATTTTCTTATCATAGTAAGCATTTAAGAACTTACCTGCATCATCACGGGAGAATCCGAATGTCATCTGTGTTAAATCGTTTGTACCGAAGCAGAAGAAGTCAGCCTCTGTAGCGATCTCATCAGCAGTAAGAGCTGCACGAGGGATCTCGATCATTGTACCAACCTCGTACTCAAGGTTTACACCGGCAGCAGCGATCTCAGCATCAGCGGTCTCTACTACGATATTCTTAACATACTTAAGCTCCTTAACTTCACATACAAGTGGAATCATGATCTCTGGCTTAACTGTCCAATCTGCATGCTCCTTCTGTACTTCAATCGCTGCACGGATAACAGCCTTTGTCTGCATCTTGGCAATAGAAGGATAAGTAACAGCAAGACGGCATCCTCTGTGTCCCATCATTGGGTTGAACTCATGAAGTGATGCACAGATAGCCTTGATCTCTTCTACTGATTTATTCTTAGCCTTAGCAAGCTTCTCAATGTCAGCGTCCTCTGTAGGAACGAACTCATGAAGAGGTGGATCCAGGAAACGGATGGTTACCGGGCATCCCTCAAGAGCCTCATAGAGAGCCTTGAAGTCAGACTGCTGATATGGAAGAATCTTGTTAAGAGCAACTTCTCTCTCTTCCTCTGTATCAGAACAGATCATCTCACGGAAAGCAGCGATTCTCTCCGGATCAAAGAACATATGCTCTGTACGGCAGAGTCCGATACCTTCTGCACCGAGCTCACGAGCCTTCTTAGCATCAGCCGGGGTATCAGCGTTTGTACGAACCTTAAGAGTTCTGAACTCATCAGCCCAGGCCATAACACGTCCGAACTCACCAGCGATAGAAGCGTCTACGGTTGGGATCAGTCCAGCGTAAATGTTACCAGTTGTACCATCGATAGAGATCTCAGATCCCTCTGTGAATGTCTGTCCAGCGAGTGTGAACTTCTTGTTCTCCTCGTCCATGTTAATGTCGCCACATCCAGATACACAGCAGGTACCCATACCACGGGCAACTACGGCTGCGTGGCTTGTCATACCACCACGTACGGTAAGGATACCCTGAGCAGCCTTCATACCTGTGATATCTTCCGGAGATGTCTCAAGACGTACAAGAACGACCTTCTCTCCTCTTTCAGCCCAGCTTTCAGCATCGTCAGCTGTAAATACAACCTTACCACAAGCAGCTCCTGGAGATGCTCCAAGACCCTTTCCAAGTGGAGTTGCAGCCTTAAGTGCAGCAGCATCGAACTGTGGATGTAATAATGTATCAAGGTTACGAGGATCGATCATAGCAACTGCCTCTTCCGGAGTCTTATGTCCCTCGTCTACTAAATCGCAAGCGATCTTTAATGCGGCCGGAGCTGTTCTCTTACCGTTACGGCACTGAAGCATGTATAACTTCTTGTTCTCAACAGTAAACTCCATATCCTGCATATCATGGTAGTGATTCTCAAGAGTCTCACATACCTTAAGGAATTCAGCGTATGCTTCTGGGAACTCCTGCTCCATCTGAGCGATTGGCATTGGAGTACGAACACCGGCAACTACGTCCTCACCCTGTGCATTGATCAGGAACTCACCCATAAGCTTGTTCTCGCCAGTTGCAGGATCACGAGTGAATGCAACACCTGTACCAGACTGATCATTTAAGTTACCGAATACCATTGGCATTACGTTAACAGCGGTTCCCCAGGAATATGGGATATCGTTGTCTCTTCTATATACGTTAGCACGTGGGTTGTCCCATGAACGGAATACAGCCTCGATTGCAAGCTTTAACTGCTCTACAGGATCAGAAGGGAACTCTGTTCCTAACTGATTCTTGTACTCAGCCTTGAACTGCTCTGCTAATTCCTTTAAGTCTGCTGCTGTAAGGTCAACGTCAAACTTAACACCTCTGTCAGCTTTCATCTTGTCGATGAGCTGCTCGAAGTATTTCTTACCAACTTCCATTACAACGTCAGAGAACATCTGAATGAAACGACGATATGAATCGTATACGAATCTCTCAAACTTTGGATCTGGGTTACCAGCGATCATAGCTGCTACTACATCGTCGTTAAGACCAAGGTTAAGGATCGTATCCATCATACCAGGCATAGAAGCACGTGCTCCGGAACGTACAGATACAAGAAGAGGATTCTTAAGATCACCGAACTTCTTGCCGTTCTCTTTTTCCATCCAAGCTACACCTTCCATAGCCTGAGCCATAATTTCATCATTGATTTTACGTCCATCCTCATAGTACTGAGTACATGCCTCAGTTGTGATGGTGAATCCCTGTGGTACTGGAAGACCGATTTCAGTCATCTCAGCAAGGTTAGCTCCCTTACCACCGAGAAGGTTACGCATGGTCATGTTACCTTCTTTGAAGGTGTATACCCACTTGTTTGCCATTTGACAATTCCTCCTAATATTTGTTTATTGTATAAATTCGAAAAACGAATAACATGATCCGTTTTCCATAAAGCTGAGCCGTGAACACAGACTTCACGACTATGCTATACTTATTGTAACACAGAATTCGCATTTCGCAAGCATTTTTTACCATAGTTATGCCCCATGAATCACAGAGCCGGACGCAAACCATCCGTTTTGTAATCCACAGGGCAGACTTTTATTTATGCGATATTAAAATTCAAATTTTTTCTCAAAATATGCATCCAGCTCATCGATTTTAATTCTTTCCTGCTGCATAGTGTCACGGTCACGTACGGTAACGGCTCCATCCTCTTCGGAATCAAAATCATAGGTAACACAGAATGGTGTACCGATCTCATCCTGACGGCGGTAACGCTTTCCGATCGTTCCTCTGTCATCAAACTCACAATTGTATTTCTTTGCCAGCCGGGCATATACTTTTTCCGCACCCTCATTTAACTTCTTGGATAACGGAAGCACACCGATCTTAACCGGAGCAAGTGCCGGATGGAAATGGAAAACGGTTCTTACGTCCGGCTTTTCCTCTGTTCCGATATTTTCCTCATCGTATGCGGCACATAAAAATGCCAGAACCACACGATCAGCACCAAGTGATGGCTCAATAACATAAGGAATATACTTTTCTCCCTTGGTATCATCAAAATACGTCATATCCTGACCGGACACATTCTGATGCTGTGTCAGATCGTAATCAGTACGGTCGGCAATCCCCCAGAGTTCCCCCCATCCAAACGGGAATAAGAATTCAATATCTGTCGTTCCCTTAGAATAGAAACACAGTTCCTCGGCAGAATGATCACGCAGACGCATCTCGTCTTCCTTGATTCCCAGAGATAACAGCCAGTCACGGCAGAACGCTCTCCAATACTGGAACCACTCTAAATCGGTACCCGGCTCACAGAAAAATTCCAGCTCCATCTGCTCAAACTCTCTCGTACGGAATGTGAAGTTACCCGGTGTAATCTCATTACGGAAAGACTTGCCGATCTGTCCAATTCCAAACGGAATCTTCTTACGGGAAGTTCTCTGCACATTTTTGAAGTTGACGAAAATGCCCTGTGCGGTTTCCGGACGAAGATATACGGTATTTTTTGCATCTTCTGTAACTCCCTGGAATGTCTTAAACATCAGATTAAACTGACGGATGTCTGTAAAATTATGCTTACCGCAGGAAGGACATGGAATGTTATGGCTTTCAATAAAATCTACCATTTTCTCATTGGACCATCCATCTACGGATCCGTCCAACTCGATGTTATTCTCCTGTGCAAAATCTTCGATCAGCTTATCTGCACGGAAACGCTCATGACATTCTTTACAATCCATCAGTGGATCAGAAAAACCGCCCAGATGTCCGGAAGCAACCCAGGTCTGTGGGTTCATCAGGATGGCGCAGTCCACACCAACATTGTATGGGTTTTCCTGTATGAACTTCTTCCACCATGCACGCTTCACATTGTTTTTCAGTTCTACACCAAGATTTCCGTAATCCCATGTATTTGCAAGACCTCCGTAGATTTCAGATCCCGGATATACAAAACCTCTTGCTTTTGCTACCTGCACAATTTTGTCCATCGTCTTTTCCATTATGTAATCCTCACATTCTATTATGTATTTTCTGATCCGCCCAAAGGCTGGATCTGAGTTACTTATAAATTATATAGGTATATACCTGACTGAATTCGCCTGTGGCATCATCGGTACTGGTATCTTCCTCGTCAAACTGAAACTTCACTTCGGATTCCTGCTCCGTAACATCGATCAGATCGTCATCGGATACCGCTCCTGTCGTTTCCTCAATCTGTGTGCCTGCTGCCTCTGTGGCACTTTCCGTTCCCTCTGTTGTTTTTTCCGCTGCAAGAAGGGACGTTCCTTCTTTGATTGCAATGGTCTGTGCATCCACATAACTGGTATTTGTCGTGGATACATAACAGATGGTTCCTTTTACTTTTACATTTGTATTTCCACGGATTACAACCACTTTGTAGTTGGAGTCATCCAGAAATGCGCTGCTCTCACACACTTTGATCTTTCCGTTTTTTACGGATGCAAACGATCCGTCAAAAGAATACCCTGCGGCCAGTGCTTCTGCAACACTTCCCGTATACAGTTCCATATCATTAAATTTCTGATAATCTTCGGCTGTACGGTACGCAATGGTGAGCGTTGCCTTTTTTTCTCCTGTGTCGAGTTTTTTCAGCGAAACGCTTCCCTTTCCGTTTTTCTCATTATAGGTATCTATTTCATTTTTGACATATTCTTTCAATCCGTCTTTATCATATGTCTTTTCGTCAAAATTTTCCACATCGGTAGACACGATTTTTCCATCTTTCAGTACAAAAACTGTGCTTTCATCCGCTTTGTAAGAAGTGCCGCAACCGGTAAACATTCCTACGCTAAGCAGTAATACCAGCACGATCTGACCGAATTTCTTCATGATTTCACAAATCCTCCTCTATTCACAATCCATGATATTATACACTTTTCATATTCCCATTTCAACCGAAAATCGAAAGGGACTTAAAGTCATGATGCACATAATACGCCATATATTCTTTCATAATCATCTTCAGTTCCCTTAGTACTTCCTCTGAAACAGTAAACGAGTATAATCTGGCGACAGGTGTGGATATGATATACTGCATCGTATATCGCGTGGAATCGGAAATATACAGGCCCTGTACTTCCTTCGCACATGTTCTGCAGAAGATGCCTCCCCTTTTCACCGAAAAGAAACACAGGTTTTCTTTCGCATGACAATGCATACAGGCAAACACCTGCGGTCCTTCTCCATTGATGGTTATGGCTTTTAGTTCAAACACTGCACGCACAAGTTCTTTGGAATACCTGCTGTTTTCCAGTGCACGAAACGACTGGTACAAAAGCTTAAGCATTTCCCGCTCATCATTATTTTCCTGACAATAATATTCCGCGAATTCTGCAAAGTAGAACGCAAGCGATGCTGCATCCAGATCCAAAACCAGTTCACGAAAATAGTTCTGAATGTTTGCTTTGGTAACATTATAGGAATTTCTTCCCTCAAACACTTCGAATTCGCCAAAGGCAAAGGGATTCGTCGCTGCCAGCAGCTGGCTCGACGGTCGTCTGGCACCTCTGGCAAACGCTGTGATTTTTCCCCTTTCCTTTGTCAGAATCGTTATTCTTTTGTCATAATCATTGACAGGCATGGCTGTTAAAACCATGCCCATCACTATCACAGACTGACTCATACTTCTGCTGTTCCTTCTGTCCGTGACCTCCGACGCTTTCTGCGACGTCCGTCACTTCATTCCGATAAGTCAGATAATCGGTAACTTTTCCTGTTGTCCAGAATGTTTCCCAGGTTTTCTCCATTGCACCTTACCTCCATTACTAGCGTCTGCAATGGCGGTAATTCTATTCCCGAAAAATATTGGAAACCCATCATCTGATCTTTATCTTTTATTCTTCCTCCCGATACCCGAAATTTTTAATCAGAAAATCACTGTCTCTCCAGTCTTTCTTCACCTTCACCCAAAGTTTTAAATTCACTTTGGCATCCAGCATTTTTTCCATCTCGTAGCGTGCATTGGTTCCGATCTTTTTAAGCATCGACCCCTGCTTTCCGATAATAATTCCCTTGTGGGAATCCCGTTCACACACAATCGTTGCGTCGATATCATACATCTTTCCGCCTTTGCGCGGTTTCATCTGGTCGATGGCAACGGCAATTCCATGCGGTACTTCATCGCTTAACGCATGAAGTGCTTTTTCTCTTATGATCTCCGCACAGATCGCACGCTCCGGCTGATCGGTAATCGTATCCTCGTCATAAAACTGCGGACCATACGGAAGATACTTAAAAATAGAATCAATCACGTCATCCACATTCTGTCCGCGAAGGGCGGAAGTCGGAATAATCTCCGCGAAATCATAAATCTTACGGTAGGTATCGATAAACTCCAGCACCTTATCTTTTTCCACGGTATCAACTTTATTGATCACAAGAATCACAGGTGTCTGGACTTTTTTCAGCTGTTCTACAATGTGCTGTTCACCCGCACCGATAAAATTACTCGGCTCCACCAGCCACAATACGACATCCACCTCGTTCAGTGTCTTTTCTGCAACATTTACCATATATTCACCAAGCTTATTTTTTGCTTTGTGAATTCCCGGCGTGTCAAGAAAAACGATCTGTCCACGCTCCATATCCGTATACACGGTCTGGATCCGGTTTCTGGTTGTCTGCGGCTTATTGGATGTGATTGCAATCTTCTGTCCGATCAGACGGTTCATCAACGTTGATTTTCCTACATTTGGTCTGCCGATAATTGTAACAAACCCTGACTTAAAATTTGCTGCTGTCATTTGTATCTCCTTTATCGTGCTATTCGCACAGTCCCTGAATTGAGGTAAACATACCGCTTTCTTCACGGATTGCATGCTCATTTCCCACTACACACAGACACTGATCGGAAAGGATCGAGGCGATCAGATCCGAAAGACTGCGGATATCTGCCGGTGTCGCTGTCAGTATCTCGTCACGCTCTTTCTGGATTTCCTCATAGGTCAGATGTTCCAGATAAGCAGCCATCGAACGGCTTCCCTTTGCTTCCGGATTTAACGGTGTATCTAAAGCTCCAAACGTGCCAATGATATATTTTGTCATATCACGCTCATCCGGAGCAAAGGATGCTACATATTCCGGAATTTTCTCATAGACGGCATTGGTCTTTGCCAGATTCGGGTCCCGGTAAGATACAAAATAACTGTCTCCGGTCCTAAGGAAAGAACTCATACATCCATATGCACCGCCCTTTACACGGATATTCATCCACAGATATTCATAGCTTAAAATCATTTTTAAAATCTTTAAGGTTCCGTGATATGCGTATCCATGGCTGATAAAGTTACCGGATCTTGCCACATACTGGATCTGGGAGGCGTCCGTAAATCCCTCATTTTTCTTAGAAAGCACCGGATGGATTGCAGCCTGCGCCGGTGTTCCTTCCGGAAGTTTCTCCAGATACTTCTGCATGATCGGGGAAGCTTTTTCATAAGAGCCTTCTTCTCCGGTAAAGCTGATGAGCATTCTCTTTCTGACAAATACTTTTTCTATCAGCTGCTGCAGTTTTTCGGCTACCGCCTGCGGATTCTCTTTCATCTGTTCATCCAGTCTGCGGATCATCTGATTGTATGCAATACCAATTGTCGCATCATTATAAAATGCATAAACAGATTCGTAAGAAAGTGCACGCATTGCGGCTACCGTGTGCCCGCTGCTGCTTAAGTTCACCTGCAGCCTGGATTTCACCTGTGCAATCAGTTCAGCCAGTCGTTTGGTATCGTGCAGATCCGAACTGTTTAAGATTTCCTCTGCCAGTTTCATAGCATGCTCCAGATTGCTCTCAAGCACTTTCATGCGGATCTCAAATTTAACTGCCATCGCATCGTGATTTTTCAGATCCGGATACATGCTGACCCCACTGGTAATTCCGCCGGTATAAATATTGATGGCATTTGCAAGATCGGCATAACTGTAGGATCTGGTATTGACATATCCGAGTACCGCGCGCAGAAGTCCAAGGTACGGAACCTCCTCCTCTGCAATGTCATTGCACTCAAACATCAGAGTAATATAATCGATGCCATTTGCCGGTGCCTCATGCCGGACAACCGGAATTTCTCCCATGTTCTCCTCCTTATTGGAAAACGGCATGGCTTCTTTTTTCATATCCTCTCTGCCAAGCATCGGAATTTTCAACAGATCTTCTTCCTTTGACGGTTCTTCCTGATACTCCCGCAGATGTCTGGTCTGGGCAATCAATGCCTGCACCTCTGCGTCGCTTAATCCGGCCTTATATGCTGCAAGTTTTTCTGCCAGTGCCTGTTCTTTGGCACGGTTAAGCCCCTTCTCCGGCGCAACTACGACCACAGCACCATGCGCATTGTCAAGCAGATACTTCTGAATCAGATCTTCAAAATATCCGGTTTTGATCTGCTCCCGCAAAAACTGTAACGTATCCAGACACTCCAGATGAATAAACGGCTTGGTATCATCAAACAGCCAGCTTTCCATACACTGCAGTCCATACAAAAGTCCCTTCGGAAACTGTCCGTAATCTGCTTCCCGGAACCGGAATTCCGCACTGTTAATTCCCGCCAGAAGGGAATCCTGATTCAGACCTTCCTTTACCAGCTTCTGTAAGGTTTCCTCGATAATCTGCACAAAACGGGTCTGATCAGACTCATCGGCATTCTTAGCGACAATGGAGAACATCGGCTGAAGCATGCCATCCTCAAAAGATCCGTAGACATCTTCCCCGATTCCCGCATCAATCAGTGCCTGGCGCACCGGTGCTCCCGGCGCACTGACAAGGACATAATCCAGTATAGAAAATGCCTGATACAATTCACGGTCAAGAACGGTTCCCACCACTTTATTGTAAGAAAGATACGTGTGCTTCTCCTCCGGTTCATCCTCTGTGATCGGATACGTTCTGCGCTCGGATACTACCGCGTCAAATGGCTTTTGCAACTGGATTTGTGAATGTACTTCCACTTCATTTGCATCATAATGGCTTAAATATTCCTCATCCAGCCAGGTGAGCCGCTCTTCTATATCCATATCTCCGTACAGATAAATATAGGAGTTGCATGGGTGATAATATTTGTGATAAAACGCAAGATAGTTTTCATACGTCAGTTCCGGTATTTTTTCCGGGTTTCCTCCGGAATTTTTGCTGTAGGTATTGTCCGGAAACAGTGTTTCCATAATTGCCGTCTCAAGCACTTCATCCGGGGAGGAATATGCCCCCTTCATTTCATTGTATACAACGCCGTTGATGGTCAGCGGTGCATCTTCTGACTCCAGCTCATAGTGCCAGCCTTCCTGCATAAAAATCTCTTTGTACTTTGTAATATTTGGATGGAATACCGCATCCAGATATACCTCCATCAGATTTTTAAAATCCCGCTCATTGTAACTTGCTACCGGATACAGTGTTTTTTCCGGATATGTCATTGCATTCAAAAACGTATTGAGTGACCCTTTGGCAAGCTCAATAAAAGGGTCTTTGACCGGAAATTTATCCGATCCGCAAAGCGTGGTATGCTCGATAATATGCGGAACTCCTGTCTCATCTTCCGGGGGTGTCCGAAATCCGATCGAAAACACCTTATTGTCATCTTCATTGGAAATGACACACACGCGTGCTCCGCTTTTTTTGTGTCGCAGAATATATCCCATGGATTCAATATCTGCAATCTTTCTTACTTCTATTATTTCATATGCTGACAATTTCAATTTATCCATATTTCTCATCCTTCCATTTTTATTTCAACGGAATAGTTTTATTCTTTCCGAATCGATACATCCATCTGTGGGAATGGAATCGAAATTCCATTTTCATCCAGTGCATTTTTCATCTGCTCCAGCAAACGCCACCGCACTGGCCAGTAATCTTCTGTTTTTACCCATACGCGAATGCCCATATCTACGGCACTATCCCCCAGATCCGATACAAAAATATCGACCGGTTCATCCTTTATCACTGCGGTTTCTGTCTTTACCACACCCTCAAGCACTGCTTTAACCTTTGACAAATCCGATGCATAGCCAACCCCGACGGTCAGATCAATCCGTCGCATATCCATATGGCTGTAATTGGTAATACTGCTGTTGGACAGACTTCCATTCGGAATCAGGATCAGTTTGTTATCAATGGTAAGCAGCTTGGTGTAAAAAATGGTAATCTCCTTTACAGTTCCTTCTTCTGATGAAGCATTATCCAATATATAATCGCCTACCACAAATGGTTTTAGTAACAAAATCAGAACACCACCGGCAAAATTAGAAAGGCTTCCCTGCAGTGCCAGTCCCATGGTAAGTCCTGCGGACCCCAGCACGGCAATCACAGAGCTTGTCGTCACGCCAAACTGCCCCAGAATAATCATTGCCAGCACAAAATAGAGCGCATATTTCACAAAAGAACTCAGAAAGGAAACCACACCGGCTTCTACTTTTCCGCGCTCTAAGAAACGGTGCACCATTTTCACCAGCATTTTGATCATCCGGCTGCCTACCAGAAGAATAATCACTGCAATCATCAGCTGAACGAGAAACCCCAGCAGAGATGGTGTCAGATCCTGTAAATATTTCCGGATAATTCCCGGATTTTTCGCCACTTCATTTAACACTTCACTCTCGGTGCTAAGCTGTGTCAGTTGGTCTGTTATTAAAATTCCCAATGTATTTCTCCATTTATGTCCTATAATGCCATTCTTTAAATCTCATGGATGAATAATCCACTGCGAAGTTTCGGCTCAAACCAGGTAGATTTCGGCGGCATGAGACGTCCCGCATCCGCCACAGCAAACAACTCCTGAATGGATGTCGGATACATGGCAAATGCAACCTTACAGTCCTCATGGCATCTTCTTTCTAACTCTTTCATGCCGCGTATTCCGCCGACAAAATCAATTCTTTTATCTGTCTTTGGATCACCGATTCCAAGTACCGGTGCCAAAAGTACATTCTGTAATACCGATACATCCAGTCCTTCTACCGGATCCTCCGGAACCGACTCTGGACGCATAGTACAACGATACCATTTATCAGAAAGAAACATGGAAAACTGTCCCTTTTTCACCGGTCGTACATCGTCTTTGTTTCCGATTTCCTGCACATCAAAAAGTTCCTGCATTTTTGATAAAAATGCCTCTTCGGTCATATCTCCTAAATCCCGTACCACACGGTTGTAATCCATGATCATCAGTTCCTCATCCGGGAATAAAACGGAAAGGAAATAATTAAATTCTTCTTTTCCGGTATATCCCGGATGTTCTTCTCTCCGCTTAAATCCGACTTTTACCGCAGAAGCAGCTCTGTGATGTCCGTCTGCAATATAGATTTCCCCAATCTGTGCAAATGCATTCCGGATCGTTTTGATATCTTCCGGATCGGATATTACAAAAACACGGTGGCGAATACCATCTTCCGCAACAAAATCATATAAGGCATCCTGTTTCTTTGTCTTTGCCACAACCTCATTGATCACGGCATTGGCACGGTATGCCAGAAAGATCGGTCCGGTCTGTGCACTGCACGTATCTACGTGACAGATACGATCCTGTTCCTTATCCGCACGGGTATTCTCATGTTTTTTGATGACCTGATTCGCATAATCATCAATGGATGCACATGCCGCAATGCCGGTCTGTGTTCTTCCATCCATCGTCAGTTCATATATGTAATAACATTCCCTGTTATCCCGAATAAATGTGCCGTCAGCGATCCAGTCTTTTAACATCTGCGCCGCTTTGGCATATACTCTGTCATCATAGGTATCCACATCATCCGGAAACTGTGTCTCCGCACGGTCAATTGCCAGAAATGATTTTGGATTTTTTGCCACAACTTCTTTTGCTTCTTCTCTGTTATATACATCATATGGTAATGCCGCCACTGCAGATACTACATCTTCTGCCGGTCTGACACATACAAATGGTTTTATGTCTGCCATATTATCCTCCATAAATTGTGCTGGTTTCTATACCTTTCTAGTATAATGGAAAAAATACGTTTATACAAGAAAAAATATGGCGGTTCTTTCGAACCGCCATACAGCAAAATGCTTATCTTTTCTGTTATTTTACAACACGTACACGCAATACATCGTCAATTGCCTGCAGTTTTTTCAGCACATCATCGGTAATTTGGGAATCCACATCGATCAGTGCATATGCATAGTCACCCTTTGCCTTATTTGTCATATCTGACACATTGATATCTGCCTCTCCAAGAACGGTCGTATACTGGCCGATCATACCCTTGACATTCTTGTGCAGAATTGCAACACGTCCGGCTGTGGTACATGCTCCCATGTTGCAGTCCGGATAATTGACAGAATGGGTAATATTACCATTCTCCATGTAGTCACGGATCTCACGGACAGCCATAATTGCACAGTTGTCTTCAGACTCTGCCGTAGATGCTCCAAGATGTGGAGTGACAATACATCCCTTTGCCCCGACGGTTGTAGTATTCGGGAAATCAGAAACATATTTCTTTATCTTTCCTGCAGCCAGCGCATCAACCATTGCCTCTTCGTCTACCAGCAGATCTCTTGCAAAGTTTAATACAATTGCGGTAGGCTTCATCATTGCGATCGCATTGGCATCAATCATCTTTCTGGTAGAATCCAAAAGAGGTACATGGATCGTAATGTAATCGCACTCTTTGTAAATATCTTCTACATTGCTGATATGCTTTACGCTTCTGGATAAGTTCCATGCAGCATTGACAGAAATATATGGATCATATCCATATACTTCCATACCCATATGGGTTGCGGCATTTGCTACGAGCACACCGATGGCTCCAAGTCCGATGACACCTAATTTCTTTCCGGAAATCTCTGTTCCTGCAAAGTTCTTCTTCTGTTTCTCTGCAGTTTTTGCAATGTTATCATCGTTCTGGTTTGCCAGACACCAGTCAATACCACCGACAATATCGCGGGATGCATATAACATTCCTGCAAAAACAAGTTCTTTTACACCATTGGCATTTGCACCCGGTGTATTAAATACAACGATACCTTTGTCAGCACATTTGTCAAGCGGAATATTGTTGACACCTGCACCGGCACGGGCAACTGCAAGCAGTGAATCCGGAAGATCCAGATCGTGCATTGCCGCACTGCGGACAAGTGCTGCATCAGCGCCTGCCAGATCGTCTACTTTTTTGTAATCATCAGAAAATAAATCCAGACCTACCCCAGCGATAGGATTTAAGCATGTATAATTAAACATTTTATGCATTCTCCTTCTCAAATTTCTTCATGAACGCAACAAGCTTTTCTACGCCCTCTTTTGGCATTGCGTTGTAAATGGATGCACGCATACCGCCAACGGTACGATGTCCTTTCAGGTTTACGAAGCCAGCCTCAGTTGCCTCTTTTACGAATTTCGCATCCATATCTTTGTCTCCGGTTACGAACGGTACATTCATCAGTGAACGGTCTTCTTTTCTGACAGTTCCCTTGAACAGTTTGCTCTCATCCAGGAAATCATAAAGGATCTTTGCTTTTTCAATGTTGCGTCTCTGCATTTCCTCTAAGCCGCCCATCTTTTTCAGCCACTTAAAGACTTTACCGCAGATATAAATGCCGTAGCATGGCGGTGTGTTGTACAGGCTGTCTTTGTCTGCCTGTGTCTTCCACTTGAGCATGGTTGGTGTGCCAGGAAGTACATCATCTGTAATCAGGTCTTCCCGTGCAATTACGATTACAACACCTGCCGGTCCGATATTCTTCTGTACGCCACCATAGATGACGCCATACTTTGTCACATCTACAGGCTCAGATAAGAAGCAGGAAGATACATCTGCTACCAGTGTCTTTCCCTTTGTGTTTGGAAGCTTCTTGTATTTGGTTCCGTAAATGGTGTTGTTCTCACAGATATAAACGTAATCCAGATCATCCGGAATATCCAGATCGGAACAATCCGGAATATAAGAGAATGTCTGATCTGCAGAGGATGCAAGCTCAATTGCCTCTCCGTACATCTGTGCTTCCTGATAAGCCTTCTTTGCCCACTGTCCTGTGACAATGTATCCAGCTTTCTTATTCTTCATCAGGTTCATAGGAACTGCTGCAAACTGCTGGGATGCTCCACCCTGTAAGAACAATACCTTATAATTATCTGGAATGTTCATCAGCTCTCTTAAATCTTTTTCTGCATCCTTGATGATGTCATCGAACACTTTGGATCTGTGGCTCATTTCCATAACGGACATGCCGCATCCTCTGTAATCCAACATTTCATCTGCTGCTTCCTGCAGTACCTCCTCCGGCAATACTGCCGGTCCTGCTGAGAAATTGTATACTCTGCTCATTTCAAACTTCCTCCTATATTTTACTATGCTGTTGCTTATTTATTCTTGCTCTCGAAATCTTTTCCATCGAAACATTCATTGATCGGAGCCCCCGGTGCAACCATCGGCCATACCTTGTCATCCGAATCCACAATTGCGTCAATTACAAACGGCGTCTTACTTTCCAATGCTTCCTGAAAAGCTGCGTTAAACTCTTCCTGTGTTGTCACACGCCGGGCAGCTGCGCCCATCGCCTCTGCAATCTTTACGTAGTCCACACCGTCATCTAAAACCGTTGCGGAATAATGCTGTTTATAGAAAAGTGTCTGCCACTGGCGGACCATTCCGAGTACATGGTTATTGACAATCACTTCAATCAACGGAAGCTTTTGTCTGGATGCTGTTGCAAGTTCATTCATATTCATGCGGAAACATCCGTCTCCCGCAATATTGATCACCTGCTTATCCGGATTTGCAGTCTGTGCACCAATTGCAGCGCCAAGACCATACCCCATCGTACCAAGACCTCCGGATGTCAGCAGGGTTCTTGGTTTACTGTATTTAAAATACTGTGCAGCCCACATCTGATGCTGACCGACTTCCGTGACCATAATGGCATCTTTTGCCATCTCATAGATCTTTGCGATCATAAACGGACCACTTAACCCTTCCTTTGGAATGGTCATAGGATACATCTTCTGATAATCCGCAATATGGGAAAGCCACTCGGTATGTTTCTGCTGCTCAAGTTTTTCATTCAGCTTTCCGAGGACGATTGCCACATCCCCGATAATGCTGTGATTTACGATAATATTTTTATTGATTTCTACCGGATCAATATCAATCTGCAGAATCTTTGCCTGTTTTGCAAATTTCTTTGGATTTCCAAGTACACGGTCAGAAAAACGAACACCAACTGCGATCAGAAGATCACATTCACTGACACCGAGATTGGACGTCTTTGTTCCGTGCATTCCAAGCATTCCGGTATAGTTTTCTGATGTTCCATCATATGCACCTTTTCCCATCAGTGTGTCGCAGACCGGTGCATCTGTTTTTTCTACAAATGTCTTTAATACTTCACTGGCTCCGGAAAGGATTGCTCCTCCTCCGACAAATATGTACGGCTTCTTTGCCTTTTCAATCATCTGGATGGCTTTCTTTAAATCATCCTCATTGAATGCCGAACAATCCGGCTGCGGCATTTTTGGCTCTTTCTTTATATACTCTGTTTTGTTGGCAGTCACATCCTTGGTGATATCTACCAGAACCGGGCCCGGACGTCCTTTCCGCGCAATGGAAAAAGCTCTGCGAATCGTATCGGCAAGTTTTGTTACATCTTTTACAATAAAACTGTATTTTGTAATCGGTGTTGTGATGCCAGCAATATCAATTTCCTGAAAACTGTCTTTTCCGAGGAGTGATACCCCAACATTGCAAGTGATTGCCACGATCGGAATGGAATCCATATACGCAGTTGCGATACCGGTCACCAGATTGGTGGCTCCCGGTCCGCTTGTTGCCATACAGACTCCGACTTTTCCTGTACTTCTGGCATATCCGTCTGCTGCATGGGAAGCCCCCTGCTCATGCGATGTAAGTACATGCCGGATTTCCGGATGTTTGTATAATTCATCATAAACGTTCAGGATTGCACCGCCCGGATATCCGAAAACGGTATCTACACCCTGTTCTTTCAGGCATTCTATAATCACCTGTGATCCTGTCAACTGCATTTTCTAACCCTCTATCCTTTATTTCTCTTCTGGCACTTCCAAGACAGCTCCACGGTTTCCGGAAGTAACCAGTGCAGAATATCTCTTAAGATATCCGGTGGTAACCTTCGGCTCTCTCGGCTGCCATTTTGCACGTCGTGCGGCCATCTCTTCATCCGAAACATCTACGTTCAATGTCATCTCCGGGATATTGATCTTTATGATATCGCCCTCTTCTACCAGAGCAATCGGTCCCCCAACTGCTGCTTCCGGAGAAACATGTCCGATGGATGCGCCTCTGGATGCACCGGAAAAACGTCCGTCGGTAATCAGGGCAACGGAACTGCCAAGCCCCATACCGGCAATCGCAGAAGTCGGATTTAACATTTCTCTCATACCAGGTCCGCCCTTCGGTCCCTCATAGCGGATGACAACGACATCACCCTCTACAATCTTGCCGCCCTTGATCGCTGCGATAGCATCTTCCTCACACTCAAAGACTCTTGCCGGTCCTTCATGAACCATCATCTCATCGACAACAGCAGAACGCTTAACCACCGAACCATCCGGTGCCAGATTTCCTTTCAGAACAGCCAGACCACCGGTCTTGGAATATGGATGATCAACCGGACGGATGACTTCCGGATTGCGGTTCACTGCGTTTGCAATGTTCTCTCCGATCGTCTTTCCGGTTACGGTCATACAATCGGTATGTAACAGACCGATATCTGCCAGTTCTTTCATCACTGCATATACACCGCCGGCTTCATTGAGATCCTCCATATAAGTAGGACCAGCCGGTGCCAGATGGCAGAGGTTTGGTGTCTTTTCGCTGATCGGGTTTGCAAAGCTGATATCAAAATCAAAACCGATCTCATGCGCGATCGCCGGCAGATGCAACATGGAGTTTGTGGAACATCCCAGTGCCATATCTACTGTCAGTGCATTTAAGATGGACTCTTTTGTAATAATATCACGCGCACAGATATTCTTGCGGAACATATCCATAACTGCCATACCTGCATGTTTTGCAAGTTTGATACGTTCCGAGTAAACAGCCGGAATCGTTCCGTTTCCGCGAAGTCCCATACCAAGAGCTTCGGTCAGACAGTTCATAGAGTTTGCGGTATACATGCCGGAGCAGGACCCACAGGTCGGGCAGACTTTATTCTCATATTCAAGCACATCATCCTCTGTCATGGTTCCTGCTGCGTAAGATCCGACTGCCTCAAACATGGAAGAAAGACTTCTCTTCTTTCCCTGCACATGTCCGGCAAGCATCGGTCCGCCGGATACAAATACGGTCGGAAGATTCAGACGGGCAGCTGCCATCAGAAGCCCCGGTACATTCTTATCACAGTTTGGCACCATAACCAGTGCATCAAACTGATGGGCGATAGCCATACACTCCGTGGAATCTGCAATCAGGTCTCTGGTAACCAGAGAATATTTCATGCCGACATGTCCCATGGCAATACCATCACATACCGCGATTGCCGGAAATACAACCGGTACGCCACCTGCTTCCGCAACGCCGAGTTTTACGGCGTTTACAATTTTATCAATATTCATATGGCCCGGAACAATTTCATTGTAGGAACTTACAATTCCGACCATTGGTTTTTTTAATTCTTCTGCGGTAAATCCGAGCGCATTGAAAAGACTGCGCGCCGGAGCCTGCTGCATACCGCTCCTTGCGTTATCACTTATCATATTATGTTCTCCTTAAACTCTCTCTGCGATCAGGTCGCCCATCTTTGCTGTACCAACCTGTTTAATCCCTTCTGTGCTCTCTCCTGCCTGCGGCATGATATCAATGGTACGATATCCTTCTTTTAATACCTGTTTCACGGCATTCTCAATCGCATCAGCCTCTTTATCCAGATCAAACGTATAGCGAAGCATCATGGCTGCACTTAAAATGGTTGCAATCGGGTTGGCAATGCCTTTTCCGGCAATATCCGGTGCAGACCCGCCACTCGGCTCATATAAACCAAATTTGGTATCATTCAAACTTGCGGATGATAACATACCGATGGAACCGGTCACCATGGAAGCCTCATCGGATAAAATATCTCCAAACATATTCTCCGTCAGAATCACGTCAAACTGTTTTGGATCTTTCACAAGCTGCATTGCACAGTTATCGACAAGCATATGCTCATACGTTACTTCCGGATAATCTTTTGCAACTTCTTCTACGATTTTTCTCCAGAGCCGGGAAGAATCCAGAACATTTGCCTTATCCACGGAAGTTACCTTTTTACGGCGCTTCATTGCAATGTCAAAACCTCGCTTTGCAATTCTGCGGATCTCATTTTCATTGTAGGTAAGTGTATCGGTTGCTGTCGTCACGCCATCTACTTCCTCTGTCTTTCGCGCTCCGAAATACAAACCGCCTGTCAGCTCACGCATAATCATCATATCAAATCCTGTTCCGATGATATCATCACGCAGTGGACATGCAGCCTTTAATTCTTCATATAAATATGCCGGGCGAAGGTTTGCAAACAGATTGAGCGATTTACGCAGCTTTAAAAGTCCTGCCTCCGGACGAAGCTCCGGTGCTAACTTGTACCACGGGGATGTGGAAGTATTTCCTCCGATAGATCCCATCAGTACCGCATCACTTGCTTTTGCTGCCGCAATCGCATCATCGGTCAAAGGAACTCCGGTTGCATCAATCGAGCATCCACCCATCAGGATATCCGTATAGTGAAATGAATGACCATATTTTTTCCCAATCTGGTCTAATACTTTTTTTGCCTCTGTAACGATCTCTGGTCCAATACCGTCTCCCGAGATCACACCAATTTGACATTCCATTGCTTTTCCTCTTTTCTACTCTGCTGTTTCAAAGTCTATTACCTATTAATATATAGCAACAGGGCCTTCTTTTCAACTAAAAATCCATTTTACTTTTTCATAAATAATATAATCTGAGATTATAATAGATCTTTTTTATTATTCTGAATTGAAAAAGGAATGCAAAAAGGTGCCGCAAATGCGACACCCTCTCTCATGTTCTTTATGATGCAGATTCTGCTTTTTCTACGTCTGCAATTGCAGCTTTCTGCATTGGAATACGACAGTTTTTGTTGTTTCCGAACTCTACGATAACGGTATCATCTACAATATCAATAATTGTTCCATAGAAACCGGATGTAGTAAGAACGGTGTCTCCCACAGCTACTTCAGAAAGCATCAGGTCTTTTTTCTTCTGCTCCTTCTTCTGTGGACGAATCATCAGAAAATACATAAATCCGAAGATTACTACCAGCCAGATAATCATACCAAACATGCCCATTCCGCCGGAAGCGGAAGCGCTGCTATTTGCTAAAATTGCGCTCATCAATGTTTCCTCCTATATTCAAATACTAAAACCCATTCTACACAACTTCCGTTCTTTGGGCAAGCCTTTTTGGCTTTTTTAGACATTTTTTATACTTGACTGTCCCATCCGGTACAGTTTTTCTTCTTTGTAGGAAGCAAAATTTCCGGCATCGAGAGCATCCCGGATCTCTTCCATCATGGTATTGTAAAAATACAGGTTATGAAGAACACACAGGCGCATGCCAAGCATTTCCTTTGCTTTTAACAGATGCCGGATATAGGCTCTGCTGTAGTGCCGGCATGCCGGACACTGGCAGCCCTCCTCAATCGGACACATGTCTTTTTCGTATTTCTGGTTAAACAGATTCAACTTTCCTTCGTTGGTATATACATGTCCGTGGCGTCCGTTTCTGCTCGGATATACACAGTCAAAGAAATCGATTCCGCGCGCTACCCCCTCGAGAATATTTGCAGGTGTTCCCACGCCCATCAGATACGTCGGCTTGTTTTTCGGAAGATACGGAACGGTCTCCTCTATGATCTGATACATCTGTTCATGGGTTTCTCCCACTGCAAGTCCGCCAATTGCATACCCATCCAGATCCAGTTCCGAAATTCTCTTTGCATGGTCCGTCCGGATATCCGAAAAAATTGCTCCCTGGTTAATTCCAAACAACAGCTGCTCTTTATTAATCGTATCTTCCAGACTGTTCAGACGCTGCATTTCTTTTTTGCACCGCTCCAGCCAGCGGGTCGTACGCGCAACAGAATCTTCGACATATCTGCGCTCTGCCACACTCGATGGACACTCGTCAAATGCCATGGCAATCGTCGATCCGAGGTTTGACTGGATCTGCATGCTCTCTTCCGGTCCCATAAAGATCTTTGCGCCATCTACATGGGAATGGAAATATACGCCCTCCTCCTTAATTTTTCGGAGTCCTGCCAGGGAAAACACCTGAAATCCGCCGGAATCTGTCAGAATCGGACGATCCCAGACCATAAACTTATGCAGTCCGCCCATTTCTTTGATCAGCTTGTCTCCTGGACGCACATGCAGATGATAGGTATTGGACAGTTCCACCTGACATTTGATCTCTTTGAGATCCATTGTTGAAACAGCACCCTTGATTGCGGCCACCGTTCCCACATTCATAAATACCGGCGTCTGGATATCTCCGTGCACCGTATGAAACACCGCACGTTTCGCACTGCCTTCCTGTTTTAACAACTCATATGTAGCCATTTTTTGTTATTCCTCTTTCTTTTTATTTACTTTCGAATTCTGCGGATCAAAATACCGTTGGACAAAAGTGTGGAATCTATGTAATGTCGTTCAAGCAGAATTTCTCCCTGCGGCACTACCTCGACATCTTCCTCACAGCAGTTAATCAGCACTTCCACATAACAATCCGGAAAATCCACTTTCTGAAACTGGATCACACGCCTGTACGCTGCATAATCATTCGGAAAATGAAAATTACGGCTTTTTAAGAGCGGTTCCTGCCGGCGCAGATGAATCAGTGTAGATATGATCCTGCTGCGCTCTGCATACTTTCCGGCCTCAATATCCGACCACGGCATACATCTGCGGCAGTCCGGATCATAGCTTCCTTCCATGGCAATTTCTGTTCCGTAGTAAATGCACGGACTTCCCGGCATTGCAAAAAGCACAGCAATCTGTGCAAAATATTCATCCAGATTCTTCACATCCGAGCGAAGCCGCTTGGTATCATGCGAATCGAGCAGATTAAACAGCACATCATTGGTCTGCTGCATATAGCTTGTATAGCAGCGGTTGATTGTATACTCAAAATCTTCATTCGTCAGGCTCTTATCAATCCAGAAATCCTTGATACTTTGTCCAAGCGGATAATTCATTACCGCATCAAACTCATCTCCGCGCAGCCACGGAAGCGCGTTGTGCCAGATTTCTCCGAGAATATAGATATCCGGGTTGATCTCCTTGACCCGCGCATGCAGTTCTTTGCAGAACCTGTGGGAAACTTCATTTGCCACATCCAGACGGATTCCATCGATTCCGTAATTTTCCACCCAGTTGGCACAAATATCTACAAAATATTTGCGTACTTTCGGATTGTTTGTATTGATCTTTGGCATGGAATCAAAAAAGGCAAATGTATAATACTGTTTCTTCTTTGCCGCCTGCCCGTTTTTATCAAACGGCCATTCATTGATCATAAACCAGTCATAATATTCCGACTCCGGTCCCTTTGCAAGCACATCCTGCCACGGTGCGAAATAATATCCGGAATGATTGAACACACCGTCAAGCATTACGCGGATGCCCCGCTTATGCGCTTCCTTCACAAGGTGTTTAAAGGTTTCCTCATCGCCAAAACGCGGATCAATCTTCGTATAATCCGTGGTATCGTATTTGTGATTTGACGGAGCTTCGTTGATCGGTGTCAGATACAGACCGTTGATTCCCAGATTCTGCAGATAATCCAGCTTGTCTGTAATCCCCGCCAGATCTCCTCCGAAACATTCCTCATTGGTCACGCTTCCATGCTCTCTCCACGAAACCACATTCTCAGGATCATTGGAAGGATCTCCGTTGCAGAAACGATCCGGGAAAATCTGATACCATACGGTATCGTTGACCCATGCCGGGGTACGCGGTACATCACAGGGATTCATCCACGGGAAAACAAAGCACTGACGGCTTCTGCCCTCCAGATGCATCTGTTCGCTGCTGACAAACCCGTCTTCAAAATAAAACCAGCTTTCCTCCTCTGTCTGAAGTTCAAAATAATACTTCAGACGCTTGTACTCCGGACGCACGGTTGTGGTCCACCAGATCTGATTTTTTAACCGCTTTTTATATATGATCGGCTCCTTTTTTCCATCCCAGTGCTCCCCGCCGCCTAATATTCCCGCGGCAAACGGATCTCCGAGTATAATGGATACCGATTTTACATCGTAGCCCGTTTTTATATTGATAATCAGCTCATCCTCATTCAGCGGATAACAGTAATTGTCACTCGCCTGATGATATACTGCGTTAAATTCCATATGTTCCCTCTCTCTTTTTTATGTTTATTTCCTTTAAATATTACCATATCTCTCTTGACTATTCAATGCGATGTTTTTTATAATATCCCTTAGAATATTAACGTTTTTAAGGAGGCATTTATGGCAGGCTCATCATTTGGCAATTTATTTCGTATCACCACATGGGGGGAATCCCACGGTAAAGGCATCGGTGTTGTTGTGGATGGCTGTCCTGCCGGACTCAGCCTCTGTGAAGAAGATATCCAGAAATTTTTAGACCGGCGTAAACCCGGCCAGTCCAAATTTACCACACAGCGCAGGGAAAGTGACACCGTAGAAATCTTATCCGGTGTCTTTGAGGGAAAAACAACCGGTACCCCGATTTCCATGATGGTCTGGAACAAAGACCAGCACTCTGCGGATTACAGTGAAATTGCCTCCTACTACCGGCCGGGACATGCCGATTTCTGTTTTGACGAAAAATACGGATTTCGTGATTACCGCGGCGGCGGACGTTCCTCGGGGCGCGAAACGATCGGACGCGTTGCCGGCGGTGCAATTGCGATCAAAATTTTAGAGCAGATGGACATCTCCATACTTGCCTACAGTCAGGCAATCGGTCCGGTGTCCATTGATCCTGCCCGGTTTGATCCCGCAGAAATTTCAAAAAACAAGCTGTATATGCCGGATGCAACAGCCGCAGCAAAAGCCAGCGCATATCTCGAAAAATGTTTACAGGAACAAAACTCCAGCGGTGGCATCATCGAATGTCAGATTTTGGGGCTTCCCGTCGGACTCGGTGATCCCGTTTTTGAAAAACTCGATGCGAATCTGGCAAAAGCAATCCTCTCGATCGGTGCCGTAAAGGGCTTTGAAATCGGAGCCGGATTTGGTGCAGCTACCGCTACCGGACTAACCAACAACGATGCATTTTGCATGGAGAATGGACACATCTCCAAGAGAACCAATTATTCCGGTGGCACGCTCGGTGGCATGAGCGATGGCTCGCTGTTATTTTTCCGTGCAGCCGTCAAACCGACACCGTCCATTGCAGCAACACAGCAGACCGTCAACAAAGACGGAAAAGAAATTGAGATCAGCATCAAAGGACGACACGATCCGATTATCGTTCCGCGTGCAGTGGTCGTTGTTGAGGCAATGACAGCTATCACGATTTTAGATGCGCTCCTTTCCAACATGACCGCAAGACTTGACCGGATTATTGATTTTTATCAATCTTAACCGAATATTTTTATATATTTTACGCAAAAAAATCACAGGAGCGCTTTTCGCGTCCTGTGATTTTCTTTTTTAAGCTAAGTATTATTGATTTCTCAATGTCCTTCCCACAGAAACCGTATAATTAGATACAACCGTTGTCTTATCGGAAAGTGTTGTGGTTGCCTGTACAACAACGGAATTGATATTGACAGACATTCCTGAAGTAACGGAATAACTTGCGCCCGGTACACTCGATCCGGTGACGGTACAGTCTGCAATCACTCCGCCATCCATTCCCTGAATGCTCAGGCAGTTCTTTGCCAGATCCAGTGCCGTCTTACAGTTTACGGTAGATACGGTGCGATCTACACTGATCACTGGATTTGCCTGACTGTCGGTAACTTCCAGATATCCCGTAGTTGTAGCCAGTGATGTGCTCTGTCCATCACTTGGATAGAACTTCAGTTCCAGCAGATAAGTACCTGTCTGTGCCTTTGTCACAACATTTCCATTCAGTGAAACCGCAGAAATCGGAATTTCTGATCCACTGCCAATTGCTGCAGGTTCTGTTGAAGATCCACCCTTTGACAGATCACTTTCATAATACTGTCCCCCCTTACTGATCCTTACAGATGCAATATTCACATACTGATAAAATACGCCTCCGCGATACTCTGCCAGACGCAATGTTGTCACTTTTGATGCAAGCAGATCCGATGCAGATGCTCCGGAAGTAATTGCCAGATCAATGACCGGTTTGCTGATATCAACCTTATAGGAAGATGCTCCATTATAAGGAGGAGTCTGTACAACAACGGTAACATTAACGGATGCCTTATGTCCGTTCATTGTCAGGGTCAGGGTATAATTGTAAACACCTGCTGCCCTTCCGGATGCGTCAAATACCATACGGTCGGTTGCCGGATCATAGGTAGCCATAGATACTTTATTGGTACTGTTTTCTACGATCTGGTATGTCTCGTTTTCAAGTTTCATACTCTGACCATACTGATCCCGTCCATCGATATTGACGTATTCCTTATAGCCTGCCGCATAAGCGTTTGACATGGTAATCTGCGTATTATCTGCAGTCAGTGTTGCAAGGTATGCCGGTTCCGCCACCGTAATCTCGTATACATAAGTGTATTCCTGCTTTGCATAGGTTGCGGTAACGATAATATTTGCGGTACCTGTCTTGATTGCTGTTGCATAAGCAACATTGTTCTTTCCAGGATTTACAAGCAATGTGTCCGGATCGGAAGACTCAAACTTGATGCTGTCATACTTCATCTCGGTATTGTCTGTATCCAATGCCCGGAAATGTACATAATAATTGCTGCCGGATGCTACATTATGATTGTCCTTGTAACTGGATGCACTGTAATTTGGCACTGCTTCCGAAGAGGTAAGTGTAAGGTTTGTGTTGTTTGACACACTGGCTGCCTTACATACAAAGGTTCCGCTTCCGGTCAGTACCAGATTCGGATCGCTTGCACATTTATAAGTCAGTGTAACCGTTCCGGTATCCCCAACTCTGGTCATATAAATCTTATTATCCTTTGTACGGTAACCATTTGTAATCCGTTCCGTATAAGTAATATCTCCCGGATATGCTGTCTTGACATCAATTCCGTTTGCATCAAGAATCTCGTATTCGATTGGTGTCTCTTTTCCGACGGTCACTTCTGTTGTCACAACTCTAAGGCTGACCGGTCTTCCCACGGATGCGGTAAAGTCATATGTTGACTGTCCATCGGTAACCGTATAGGTTGCACCGTCTTTCAGCTGATTATAGGTTGTAAGAAATACCTGTGTTCCGTCATCGGAAAATACAGCCGACTTGATTTCCATCTTTGCACCTGCCTGGGTCCGGATAGAAAAATCTCCTGTTTTCACAAGATTTTTGGCATTTCCGGAATATACAGCCGCTACCTTGTTTGCTGCCATCTGTGCAATTCCGGTCATGGAAGTTGCGACAGTAATAACCTTGCTGTCGGAAACCACTTTATTTCCCGCTTTGGCCTGCACAGTGATGGTATAAGTACCTTCTTTTGCCGGAGTAAATGCACCGGTCTTTGTAATCATGGACGAAACATCATTTCCGTTTCCATCCACAGCGGTCCAGACATTGGTGCTGATGGCATTTGCCGGAGTGATACGGAACCGGAACTGATAGGTCTGTCCCACCTGATATTTCAAGACTCCGTTATCTACAATGGAAATTGTTTTCGGCAGTATTTTAATCTTGGCAGACTTTGTCTTGATCGTGCTCACGCACTTCTTCCCTTTGTAAACTTTTGCAGTTACAATTACGGTTTTATTCTTTGCGGCTGCCTTTCCCCGGGTGCGGATTGTCAGACTGTTTGCAGATGTCTTTCCGCTCACGGATGTCGTTGTTTTCTTCAGCTTTGCATAACTTTTTCCGGTGCCGGAAAGGCTCCATTTTACCCTCTGCCCTTTGGTAAGATTGGTTACGGTATATGTATACACACCCTTACCGGTGCTGTTTTCATAAAGAACCGTATAATTTTTTACAAATTTCGGTTTTGCTGCCGCATCTGCCTGTACTGGAAATACAGAAATAATCATTGCCAGCGCACACAATACAGCAATCAGTTTTTTGCTTTGCAAACGCATAATCTCTCCTCCTTATCTGGTTCACTCGCTACTTAAGAACAACGTCCTTTTGTCTTATATTAGCACACCCTCTGTGCTTTCGCAATTGTTCAGACAGAGGGTGTTTCTTAAGATTTTTTTAATCCAGGGCGATCGCTTCTTCTTCCCGTCTCCGGAGAATATCATATTCATCCGGTTCCATCCCCAGATCCACATAAAAGATCTGCTGCGGATGCGGACAGGATTCCATCGGCTCTCCCTTTTCATCCATCAGTCCCCGCACCGTAACGGTCACATTGCGTCCGTCCGGTTTCATCACTTCGATCTGTTCTCCGACAGAAAATTTATTCTTTTGTTCCACCCGGTACATTCCCTTTTCATTTTTCGGACCGACAATTCCCAGATAGGTATATCCCTTTTCATACGTGTTGTTATCGTAAATCTGTGTCTCCTCCGAAGGTTTTCCGTAGAAAAATCCCGTGGTAAACTGGCGGTATGTGCAGCTTTTGATCTGTTCGAGATACCATGGCATATTTTCCTGATATTTCTCCGGAGATTCCAGATAATCGTCAATCGCCTTACGGTAAGTACGCGCCACCGTTGCCACATAAAGTGCGGTCTTCATACGTCCCTCAATCTTAAAACTGTCAATTCCTGCTTCCAGAAGATCCGGAATATGCTCAATCATACACAGATCTTTGGAATTGAAAATATAGGTTCCGCGCTCATTCTCATATACCGGAAAATACTCACCCGGACGCTTCTCTTCAACCACAGAATATTTCCACCGGCACGGATGTGTACATGCCCCGCGGTTGGCATCCCTTCCTGTAAAATAATTGGACAGCAGACATCTTCCAGAATAGGAAATACACATAGCGCCATGTACAAATGTCTCTATCTCCAGATCATCGGAAATGTGTTCCCGGATCTGCCGGATCTCCCGCAGGGAAAGTTCTCTTGCCGTTACCACACGGGTAGCACCGAGTTTCTCCCAGAACTGAAATGTTCCGTAATTGGTGTTGTTTGCCTGTGTACTGATATGGCGGTCAATATCCGGGCATACTTCTCCGGCGATCGTAAAGATTGCCGGATCTGCAATGATCAGAGCATCCGGCCGGTCCGGCTTCATGTTCTGCAGTTCCGTAAGATATTCCCGCGCACCGTCAAGATCATAATTATGTGCCAGAATATTTGTCGTCACATAAATTTTAACTCCCCGTGCATGTGCAAATGCAATTCCCTCTGCCATCTCTTCCATGGTAAAGTTTTTTGCCTTGGCTCTGAGTCCGAATGCCTCTCCCCCGATGTAGACCGCATCGGCTCCATAAATAACTGCAATTTTTAATACTTCCAGACTGCTTGCCGGAACAAGCAACTCATTCTTTCTCATCGTTTTCTACCTCTACTTTTGTACTGACTGTAATTCCATCTCCCACCGGCAGCACCGCTGTTACCAGATCTTTCCGGTGCGTTAACTCATACAAATATTCCCGCATCCGTTTGTAAATCGTCCGGTTTCTGCGGATCACCGCATAATGGGACTCAATAATGTCCCCATCCTGCAGCACATTATCCGAGACAAGTGTCCCTCCGGTTTTCAGCAGACGCAAAATATCCGGCATAAAATGAATATACTGTCCTTTTGCGGCATCCATAAAGATCAGATCAAACGGCTCGGTGAGTGTCGGAAGGATTTCCGCTGCATCCCCTTCAAGCAGTGTAATCTGCTCTTCTTTCCCTGCTCTCTTAAAATTTTCCCGGGCAATCGGGATTCGCTTTTCATAATTTTCAATCGTGACAATCTCACACGGTACCGGATCATATTCTGCCATCAGAATGGAAGAAAACCCTACCGCAGTACCGACTTCCAGAATTCTTTTTGGTTTTGTCATCGCCAGCAAAAGCTTCAAAAAGCTCTGCATCTCCTTCCGAATAATCGGAACATAGGAATCCAGAGCTTCTCGTTCGACAGCATCCAAAATTCTGGTATTTCCCGTATCCAGGGAATTGATATATGTTACCAGTCGTTCATCTACTATCATATTTATTTCTATTGTGCCTCCGTGCTTTCCACATCCTGCGTATCCGGTACCATCTGCTTTTCTGCAAAGAAACGATACCCGTAATCATAACAGGTCCTGCATAAATGAACGGTTCCATATAAAATCAGCAGGATCAGCATAATAACAAACGCAATTTTAATGAAAGTGAACAAAGCTTTATTCATAATACCCCTATACTTCCATGATAATCGGCATGATCATCGGACGTCTCTTGGTCTCTTTCCAGACGAAATCACCCAGAGCATCTTTTACTTCATTTTTGATCTTGCCCCAATCTGTAATGTTGTGATCCATACAATAATCCATGGTCTTATCGAGAACGGTTTTTGCTTCATCCATCAGACTCTCGGAATTACGTACATAGACGAAACCTCTCGATACGATATCCGGTCCTGCAAGTACCTGTCCGGTTCCGTTTTCGAGTGTCATGACGACAATAATAATTCCGTCTTCTGCCAGACGCTGACGATCCCGAAGAACGATATTTCCGACATCTCCGACACCAAGTCCGTCTACCATTACATTGCCAACCGGCACATGTCCGGTCACTTCTGCACCATTCTCATCGATCTCAAGCACATCTCCGGAAGAAAGGATTTTGATATGATCACTGTCATATCCAAGCTCTTCCGCAATCTTCGCCTGTGCAATCAGATGCTTGTATTCTCCATGCACCGGAATCGCGTACAGCGGATTTACCAGAGAATAAATCAGCTTGATATCTTCCTTGCACGCATGTCCGCTGACATGTACATCTTCGAAAATCACATCTGCACCCTTGCGCATCAGTTCATTGATCACACCGGTAACCGATTTCTCATTTCCCGGAATCGGATGGGAACTGAATACAATGGTATCATTTGGCTTAATGGTAACTTTACGGTGCATGCCGGATGCCATGCGGGACAATGCGGCCATGGACTCTCCCTGGCTTCCCGTTGTAATGATAACCGTCTTTTCATCCGGATAATTTTTCAGCTGATCCACATCAATCAGAATGTTATCCGGCAGGGAAATATATCCCAGTTCCGATGCGATGGATACAATATTGACCATGCTTCGTCCCTCAATCGCAACTTTTCTGCCAAACTTGTCTGCAGAATTGATGATCTGCTGCACACGATCCACATTGGATGCAAATGTCGCAATAATAATTCTTGTATTTTTATGCTCGGAAAAAATGTTATCCAGCGTTTTTCCTACTGACTTTTCGGAATCTGTAAATCCCGGGCGCTCCGCATTGGTACTGTCACAAAGCAGTGCTAACACTCCTTTTTTACCGATCTCGCCGAAACGCTGCAGATCAATGGCATCTCCAAATACCGGTGTATAATCAACCTTAAAATCTCCTGTATGCAGGACAATTCCTGCCGGGGAATAAATCGCAAGTGCCGCCGCATCCTGAATACTGTGATTCGTGCGGATAAACTCTACACGGAAACATCCAAGATTGATGTGCTGTCCGTATTTGACAACTTTTCTTTTTACTTTTTTGAGCATATCATGCTCTTCGAGTTTGTGCTCGATCAGGGCATTGGTCAGTCTGGTCGAATAAATCGGCACATTGACATCTTTTAAAACATATGGGATGGCACCAATATGATCCTCATGTCCGTGCGTAATAAAAAATCCTTTGACACGATCAATATTTTCCTTTAAATAAGTGACATCCGGAATCACCAGATCAACTCCGTACATGTCATCTTCCGGGAATGCGAGACCGCAATCCACCACAATAATACTGTCTTCGTATTCAAAGGCAGTAATATTCATACCAATCTGCTCAAGACCTCCCAACGGTATAATCTTAAGCTTACTGTTATTCTGTTTTTCCTGTTTTTTCATAAATCCTCCAAATATAATATTCCGCTCTAATATAAAAGCTGTGTTTCTTCATCCGCAAGTTCAGCAAATATTTTCGCGAGTGCAGCAAACTCTGTATCATCATCTACCATCTCGTAAAATACTTCCTCATCCTGTGTCTTTATTTCTTTTAATATATATGCTTCACTGTCCCCGTTTTCATTGCCATCAGAGACAAGTAAGTATCTGATTCCATTCAGCTGTGTCTGTTCTTCCACAGCAAATTCCACCACCTCATTGGTGTCCGGATCTGTAAACTGAATTTTTTCCATTTATTTTTTCCTTGTATTTTTATTTTTCTTCTGGATGATTTGAAAGATAATCCAGATATCCCTGTAATATAAAAATAGCCGCAATTTCATCTACATATTCCTTGCGGTTTTCTCTTCGAATTCCTGTTTCCATCATCGAACGGTCTGCTGCAATTGTTGTCAGCCGTTCATCCCATAAAATAACAGGGAGACCACAGCGTTTTTCAAGCATTTCCTTGAATTCTTTTGTTTTCTCGCAGCGCTCCCCTTCTGTACTGTTCATATTTTTCGGGTAACCGAGCACAATTTTTTCCACCTCGTACTCGCTTACCAACTGTTCGATCCGCGCCAGTGTCTGCCTGAGTTTCGTTGGAGCTTTCCTTCGGATAATTTCCACTCCCTGCGCTGTAATTAACAGCGCATCACTCACTGCAACACCCACTGTCTTTGAACCGAAATCCAATCCTAAAATCCGCATAATTCTCCCGTACCGGATTATTCCCAGGAATTGTTTTTGATGTATGCACGTAAAACTTCTTCTACAAGTTCGTCCCGCTCTACTTTCATGATCAGACTTCTCGCATTGTTATGACTGGTAATATATGTCGGATCTCCGGACATAATATATCCTACAATCTGATTCACCGGATTGTATCCTTTCTCACTCAATGCACGGAATACGATCTCTAAAACATCTCTTACCTGTAATTCCGGTTCCTTTTGTACTGTAAAATATTGTGTATTATTTAAATTCTCCATATTCGCCGTCCCTGCCCTTGTTCATTCCAACAAGTCCTGTCCCATCTATTGTATACGAAATTGAGGAAAAATACAAGCGCTATAGTTTCATACGGTAAATCTCATCGGTCAGAGCCGCTTCCACTCTTCCCCTTTTCATCACATTATCAAGCGGTTCTGCCGTTTTTGCCGCGATCTTTACATACTCTTTGGTATATCCAGTATACCACGTTTCTCCGTCAACTTCCATTGGTTCCTCAAAGAGTACTTCTTCCTCTTTTCCCACATAATATGCGCGGAATTCCCTCGACATACTTTCCGCAAGTGCCAGCAGCTGGGCACTGCGCTTCGTCTTGATTTCCTCCGGCACCTGATGTTCCATCACTGCCGCACGGGTTCCCTGCCGTCGGGAATATTTAAAAATATGCATCTCATAAAAATGAATGCGTTTTAAATATTCCTTTGTCTGTGCAAATTCTTCTTCTGTCTCTCCAGGAAATCCAACAATAACATCCGTTGTGATTGCCGGATGCGTAAAGTTTTTCCGTAAAATATTGCATGCATTTTCGTATTCTTCCGTCGTATATTTCCGGTTCATCCGGGCAAGCGTTGCATCGCATCCGCTCTGCAGTGACAGATGAAAATGCGGACAGATCTTCTCCATCTTTGCCAGTTCTTCTGCAAATGTTTCCGTCACGATTCTCGGTTCCAGCGATCCTAAACGGATACGCCGGATTCCCTCCACCTGATGCACCATCTGGATCAGATGCAGCAGACTTTCCCCGCAGTCAATCCCGTAGGAGCTTAAATGAATTCCGGTCAGTACCACTTCCTGATATCCGGACGCTGCCAGACGCTTTACTTCCTCCAGAACATTCTGAACATTTCTGCTTCTCACCCGTCCTCTGGCATACGGAATAATGCAGTAACTGCAGAACTGGTTACAGCCATCCTGTACTTTTATAAACGCGCGGGTATGCTCTGCTGCATGATCCAGTGTCAGCTCCTCAAATGCCTGTTTTTCGTGGTTAATATCCACCACAGCCTCCACCTTTTCTCCTCTGCCCGCAAAGAAAGCATCCAGCCGCTCTACCAGTTCTTTTTTCTGATTATTTCCGATCAGAATATCAATTGCTTCATCACATTTTGCCTCATCCTCTTTGGTCTGTACATAGCATCCGGCAGCAACAACAGCCGCATCCGGATTCCGCTTTTTTGCCCGGTGCAGCATTTGTCTTGATTTGCGGTCTGCCATATTTGTTACGGAACAGGTATTGATCACATAGACATCTGCTTTCTCCGAAAACGGCACGATTTCGTACCCCGCTTCTTCAAGCATCTGCTGCATAGCTTCTGTCTCATATGCATTCACTTTGCATCCCAGATTGTGTAATGCTGCTTTTTTCATTTTTACTCCTTTATACAATTATCTTCATACATTTCTTGACTTTTCCAATAAAAAATATTACTATCAAAGATATAAACAGCATGAGTTTTTCATGAATATTTTCAAGGAGGTTTTCATTATGAAAACAGTACAGATTTCATTAAATTCTATTGGAAAAGTAAAATCATTTGTTAATACCATCTCTCAGTTTGAGTACGATTTTGATCTGATTTCCGGCAGATATGTCATTGACGCAAAATCCATCATGGGAATTTTCAGCCTGGATCTTTCCAAGCCGATTGATCTCGCCATCCATACCGAGGATAATCTGAATGAGATTCTGGAAGCTTTAAAGCCATACATTATTTCCCAGTAATTACTTATAAAATCCCCTGTCTGTATTGCAGACAGGGGATTTTTTGTTTCACGGAAATAATTTTCCAAAAACAGATTATTCTGCATCTACCAGAATCGTCTCTGTCGTATCGATTGCTGTCTGCATCAGTTCGTCTATTTTTTCTTCCAGCCGGCACTCTGATTTTTTAATATGTTTTAAGCTTGGCTTGGTAACCGGATGCTTTGCCACGAAAATCGTACAACAATCCTCATACGGAAGAATGGACGTCTCGTATGTGTCAATTTTTTCTGCGATTGATACAATATCCTGCTTGTCCATGGCAATGAGCGGACGGTATACCGGCATATGACACACTTCATTGGTCACAGCAAGGGACTGCATGGTCTGGCTTGCCACCTGCCCGATACTCTCTCCGGTAATCATACCCAGACATTTTCCCTCTTCGGCAAAATGCTCTGCAATTTTCATCATATAGCGGCGCATGATGATAGTCAGTTCCTCATGCGGACATTTCTCATAAATATAAAGCTGGATATCGGTAAAGTTCACCACATGAAGCTTGATCTGTCCGGAATATCTTGCAACCTTCTTTGCCAGGTCAATCACTTTCTGTTTTGCACGCTCACTGGTGTATGGCGGTGCATGAAAATAGGTTGCTTCAAGTGTTACCCCTCGTTTGGATACCATATATCCGGCAACCGGTGAATCGATTCCGCCGGATAAAAGAAGCATTGCACGGCCTGCTGTGCCAAGCGGCATGCCTCCCGGTCCCGGGATCTCTGTGGAATAAATATTGATCATCGGGCGGATCTCGATATGAATCATCACCTCCGGATGATGTACGTCAACGCTGGTTTCCGGAAATGCTTCAAGAATCTTTTCCCCAACAGCTGCATTGATCTCCATCGAAGTCATCGGATAATTCTTTCTGGCACGGCGCGCATCCACCTTAAATGTAAAATTTTTGTCCGGATATGTGCGATCCACATAGTCACATACTACTTTTGCCAGGGCATCAAATCCTTCATCTTCGACCAATACTACCGGACAGATTCCTACGATTCCAAAAATCCTCTGTAATGTTTCTACAGTTTCATCATAATCGTATTCTCCTTCCGTATCCACATAGATACGTCCGTTTTCCTTGCGTACATGGAAGGTTCCCTCTACACGTTCCAGATGATATCTGATATTCTGTACCAGTGCATCCTCAAACAGATAACGGTTCTTTCCCTTAATGGCAATTTCCGCATATTTAATCAAAAATGATTTATACATATTGCTCTCCTTTTTCTAATGTCTTGTATATTTCTGCAGCATCGGAACCAATGCCGCCATCTCTTTTACTGCATAATCAATCTCTTCTTCCGTTGTCTCCACGCAAAAGCTGAACCGGATGGTTGCATCCAAAAGCTCTGGCTTTAAGCCAATACTTTTTAGCGTATGACTGACAGAAGGCTTGTTGGAAGAACATGCACTTCCCGCTGACACATAGATCTCTTTATCCTCTAATGCATGAAGCAATACTTCCGCGCGCACACCTTCCGTGCTGACACTGACAATATGCGGTGCATTGCTGCGATCGGTATGACCGTTGACGTGTACACCCGGAATTTTTGTCACTTCCTCAATAAAATGCTCTCGCAGGGTATACATCCGGTCGATTTTTTCCTCAAAACCAGTATAAATACGTTCCGCTGCTACGCCAAGTCCTGCGATTGCCGGAACATTTTCCGTGCCGGAACGCATTCCCCTCTGCTGTCCGCCTCCGTTTAACAGCGGATGAATTTTCGTCTTGTCTTTGATATATAAAAATCCGCTTCCTTTCGGTCCATGAATCTTATGTCCGCTGACCGAGAGAAGGTCTACATGCATTTTTGCCGGATAAATTCTCATTTTTCCGTAGGACTGAATGGCATCCACATGAAAAAGCGTCTGTGGATTACACTGTTTGATCAGTGCCCCCGCTTCCGCGATCGGCTCCACCGCTCCGATTTCATTATTTACCTGCATGAGGGAAACCAGAATGGTATCCGGCCGGATTGCCGCTTTCAGATCGTCCAGAGAAATCACACCATAAGCATCTACCGGAAGATATGTGACTTCATATCCGTGTTCCTCCAGATATGCCATCGTTGCCGACACGGACGGATGTTCAATGGACGTCGTTATCACATGTTTTCCACTTCGCTTGTTTGCCTCTGCCACACCGATAATTGCAAGATTATTGGACTCAGTACCACCTGACGTAAAACAGATTTCTTTTTCCTGTACCTTTAATGTCTTTGCAATTTTTTTTCTTGCATCGTTCATATAATTTTCGGCGATCACGCCTTTGTTGTGCAGGGAAGATGGATTTCCATAATCCTCCGTCAGTAATTTTACCACCAGCTGTGCCGCTTCCTCACAACATCTTGTCGTTGCCGAATTATCCAAATATGCTTCCATTTTTACCCTTCTTATATATCCAATTCGTATATCAGCATGGAAAGTGTTGCCATTCCTGCTGTTTCTGTGCGCAAAATACGTCTGCCAAGAGAGATCCGATGCATGTCTTTATCCAGCTGCGCAATCTCTTCCGGGGAAAATCCGCCCTCCGGACCGATCATTACTCCGATGGACGCCCCTTCCGGAATCGAGCGAAAGATCTCTCTTGTTGCTTCCATGCCTCTTTCATTCTCATACGGAACCAGGACAACGTCCAGCTCCTTTGCCTCTTCCAATGCCTGTTTCCAGGAAAGTGGCATCTGAATCTGCGGAATCACGGTCCGCTTCGACTGTTTTGCCGCACTCTCTGCAATTGCCTGCCACCGCTTACATTTGCTCTGTGCCTTCTTTTCATCCAGCTTTACCACACAGTTTTTCATGGCAACCGGTATGACGGTATAGACACCAAGTTCCACGGTCTTTTGTATGATCAGTTCCATCTTATCACTTTTAGGAAGGCCCTGAAAAAGATACACCTTATGGGAAAACTCTGTCCCCATTTCATCGGTATCCTCTATCTGTGCCCAGACCTCTTCCTCTGTAATTTCCAGAATACGGCAAAAATACGATCTGCCGCTCTGATCGCTGATGCGGATTTTCTCCCCTGTCTTCATGCGCAGCACATGACCGATATGATTGACATCACCGCCCACAATGCAGATCCGATCCTGCTGCACCTGTTCATCTTCCACAAAAAACTGGTACATACCCTGCTCCTACTGTTTCTGTGCGGTAATATTTACCCACTCACCCTGATGATTGATTTCCACTACAGTAAGTCCTGCTGCTTCAATCGCTTCTTTTACTTCGTTTTCCTTAAAATCAATGATGCCGGAAGTGATAAAATAACCACCCTGTTTTAATCTAGCCGGAATGACCGGTGCCATGGCAATGATAACTGGTGCTAAAATATTTGCCACAACAATCTCATATTCCTCTGTCCCAACCTTTTCCTGAAGTTCTTCATCATCAATCAGATTTCCCACATAAAAGGTTCCCAGAGACAAATCGAGATGGTTTACCTGCATATTATCCCTTGTAGAAGTCATGCAGTCTGCATCCAGATCCGTTCCCACGACTTCTCTTGCGCCGAGTTTTAATGCCACAATCGATAAAATTCCACTGCCACATCCCACATCCAGTACTTTCGGATGTTTTCCTTCCACATATTTCTGTAACTGCCGGATGCAAAGCTGTGTCGTTTCATGTTTTCCTGTTCCGAAAGAAATTCCCGGATCGATCTCAATCAGAAATTTATCTTTGTCTTCTTCCTTTAATTCTTCCCAGGTCGGTTTGATTAATATATCATCAATGGTAAAAGAAGTAAAATATTTTTTCCAGTTATTGATCCAGTCAAGATCTTCTGTTTCGGAAGATGTAATGACACCGCTTCCCACTTCCACCATGTCACGCAGTTTCTCGAGTCCGATCTTTACCTGCTTTAAAATCTCCGTCTGATCACTGCCGTCTTCTTCCACATAAAAGCTCACATGGCTGATGCCCTCATCCGGAGGAAGTTCCGGCAGAAAATCAATAAACATATCCGCCTGGTCTTCTTTGGTAAGCGGAATATTGTCTTCAATCTCTATTCCCTCAATGCCCAGATCCATCAGCATGGAACTCATAAAATCCTCTGCTGCGGTCGTTGTCTCAATTGTATATTTTTTCCACTTCATGTTACCATCCTCTCAATTCTACACTAAGGCATACTATATGTATCATACCTTATTTCCAATAAAATTTCAAGAAAACATTGTACATCAAAAAAACCCATGTTATAATATAGGGGTTAAGTTGATAGTTATACAGTTATAGGAGAAAACAATAAATGGATAAACGCAATCTTGTAGAAGGACTTCAGAAAGCATTCAACACCGATGACCGGCAGCGAAATACTTCTGATACCAGTGATGTAGAATATAAAGAGAACACCAATACTCTCTATATCAAAAAACAGAGAACCTACAATATGGAAGAAAACATTCCGTCCGCCACTGCCATGTCAGAGGAGGAGATTTTTAAGCGTCTTCATGAGGAACGACATTAAACATGTTAAACATGCATAAAACAGCCATACGGTCTGCGGACAGACCGTATGGCTGTTTTAATTTTTGTACACAGCACAAAGCTTATGATACTCACTGTTAATTTCCTGAACGGTATTCTTATCCCCATCCAGATTATCCGGATGATAAATTTTGATCAGGTCTTTATAACGTTTCTTAAGGGACTGTCTGCTCTCTACTCCGGAGAAGAACATTTCTCCTCTGATAACAGGCTGCTCTGCTGTCACGGAAAAATCGCTTACCCGCTGATAGAAAGCTTTCTGCTTCTTCACATGTTCTTTCTCTGTTGCAAGTTTTACAAGTTCTTCTTCGAGTATTTTAAATTTCATATCAAAAAGCTTCTGCTGCTGTTCCAGACGGCGATCCTCATTCTCCACCCGCCGCGCAAATTCTTTTTTCTCCCGCTCCAGTGTGCGGCGCTGCTCCTCCAAAGCTTTACGTTCTTCTTCCAGCGTCATCTCCCACATGCCTCCGTATCCGTACACACATGCTGCCAATCATACTAACAGGCTTATCATACAATACTTTGTACCAGATTACTATAGGCGATTTATACTAATGTTCATCGAAAGATTCTTTGATTTTGTCCATAAAACCTTTCTTTTTTTCTTTTGCGGTCTGTGCTCCGCCCTCTTTATTCAGGGAATTTCCCGTCAATTCATCAAATTTACGCAACGCCTCTTTTGCCTCTTTGTTTAAGCCCGTCGGCGTGTTGACAATCAGTGTTACATAATGGTCTCCACGTACTGCCTTGTTTCGGATCGATGGTACTCCTTTGCCTTTCAGGCGGATTCTCGTTCCGCTCTGGGTACCCGGTGCAACGGTATAGATGATATCTCCGTCCACCGTCCTGATACGGATATCCCCGCCCAGTGCTGCGATACCAAAGGAAATCGAAGCATTGGAAAATATATTCATGTCCTGACGTTCAAACGCATTGCTTCTGGAAACAAGAACTTCTACCAGAAGATCTCCTCTCGGACCTCCGTTTCGTCCCGGTTCTCCGTAACCTCTGACACGAACAGACTGTCCATTATCAATTCCGGCCGGAATCTCTACGGTCTTTCGTACTTTCTTTGAGATATATCCCGTTCCCCGGCAATCCGGACATTTTTCACGGATCACCTTACCGGTACCGCCGCAATCCGGACAGGTCTGCACATTCTGCATCATGCCAAACAAAGACTGCTGGGAATATACCACTTTCCCTTTTCCCCCGCACTTGCTGCAGGTTTCCGGTGAAGTTCCCGGTTTTGCCCCGGTTCCGTGACAGGTCTTACATTCTTCTTTATACGGGAACTCAAGTTCCTTAGAACATCCAAACACAGCTTCTTCAAACGTAATACGGACGGTAAGACGTACACTTGCGCCCTGCGCCGGTCCGTTATTGTTACTGTTTCGTCTTCCGCCACCGAAAAAGTCTCCGAAAATATCGCCAAAGATATCTCCCATATCCATGCCGGAAAAATCGAATCCGCCTGCACCGCCGGCGCCTCCATCAAACGCGGCATGACCAAACTGATCATACTGTCTGCGCTTTTCCGGATCGCTCAAAACGGCATATGCCTCCTGCGCTTCCTTAAATTTTTCCTCACACTCTTTATCTCCCGGATGCATATCCGGATGATACTTCTTGGCGGTTGTACGGAAAGCTTTTTTTATTTCTGCTTCCGTTGCGGTCTTTGGAATTCCAAGGACCTCGTAATAATCTCTTTTCTCTGCCATAATATTAATCCCTTATAGTACGCATAGGGTTTCCGGAAAACCGGAAACCCCACGCTTTGTCTATTTATTTTCTAAATTAAACCTCTTTGAAATCTGCATCGATGACATCATCATCTGCACCATTTGCTCCTGCTCCGGTGTTTGCTCCTGCTGCAGAACCCATATCAGGACCTGCTCCCGGATTCGGGCCTGCGCCTGTTGCACCCTGTGCTGCCTGTGCCTGCTCATACATCTTTGCAAATACCTTCTGTGCACTCTGTGTCAGTTTCTCCTGTGCTGCCTTTAATTCCGCAACATCTGCATCTGTCATCTGCTCTGCTTCCTTGTGTGCATCCAGGAAAGCCTTTACTGCTGCAACATCAGCTTCTACTGCTGACTTGTCTGCAGGATCAACCTGATCTCCTACCTGCTTTAATGCATCCTCTGTCTGGAATACAAAGCTCTCAGCTTCATTTCTGGCATCGATTGCTTCTTTTCTCTTCTTATCCTGTGCTTCAAACTCAGCAGCTTCCTTAACAGCCTTATCGATTTCTTCATCGGACATGTTAGATCCGGCTGTGATTGTGATATGCTGCTCTTTGCCTGTTCCAAGATCCTTGGCAGATACATTTACAATACCGTTTGCATCGATATCGAATGTAACCTCGATCTGTGGAACACCACGACGTGCTGGCGGGATACCATCCAGACGGAACTGTCCGAGAGATTTGTTATCTCTTGCGAACTGACGCTCACCCTGTACAACGTTGATATCTACCGCGGTCTGGTTATCTGCTGCGGTAGAGAAGATCTGGCTCTTCTTCGTAGGAATGGTAGTATTTCTCTCGATCAGACGGGTTGCAATACCACCCATGGTCTCGATAGAAAGTGACAGTGGTGTTACATCGAGAAGTAAGATCTCGCCGGCACCTGCATCACCTGCCAATTTACCACCCTGAATAGAAGCACCGATTGCTACACACTCATCCGGGTTTAAGGACTTGCTTGGCTCTTTGCCTGTCATCTGTCTTACCTTATCCTGTACAGCCGGGATACGTGTAGAACCACCAACCAGAAGAACCTGGCCTAAATCTGCATTTGTAAGACCTGCATCCTTCATAGCGTTCTGTACCGGTACTGCAGTTCTCTCTACGAGATCATGTGTTAATTCATCAAATTTTGCTCTGGTGAGGTTCATATCAAAGTGCTTTGGTCCCTCAGCAGTAGCTGTGATGAATGGTAAGTTAATATTTGTAGTAGTTGCGGAAGAAAGTTCCTTCTTTGCTTTCTCGGCAGCTTCTTTTAATCTCTGTAAAGCCATCTTGTCGGTAGAAAGATCAACACCCTCTGCCTTCTTAAACTCATCGATCATCCACTGTGTGATCTTGTTATCAAAATCATCACCACCAAGATGTGTATCACCGTTGGTAGATAATACTTCGATGACACCGTCACCGATCTCAATGATAGATACATCAAATGTACCACCACCAAGGTCATATACCATGATCTTCTGTTCTTTTTCGTTATCAAGGCCATATGCAAGTGCTGCTGCAGTAGGCTCGTTGATGATACGCTTTACATCCAGACCTGCAATCTTTCCGGCATCCTTGGTTGCCTGACGCTGTGCATCGTTAAAATATGCAGGAACTGTAATAACAGCTTCTGTAACCTTTTCTCCAAGGTATCCTTCTGCATCAGCCTTTAATTTCTGAAGTACCATAGCGGAAATCTGCTGTGGACTGTACTGTTTGTCATCAATGGCTACTTTATAATCCGTACCCATATGTCTCTTAATGGAAGAAATCGTCTTCTCAGCGTTTGTAACAGCCTGACGCTTTGCCGGCTCACCGATGAGACGCTCTCCTGTCTTTGTAAATGCTACAACGGATGGTGTTGTTCTTGCGCCTTCCTGGTTTGCAATAACGGTAGGTTTTCCACCTTCCATAACAGCTACACAGCTGTTGGTTGTTCCTAAGTCAATACCAATGATCTTGCCCATTTTCTTTTCCTCCTGCTAAAATTATGATCAAATAAAATTGTTTTGCTAATTTATGATTTACTACTCCATGCGAAATAGGAAATACCTTTATTCGCTGACTACAGCGACCATACTGTGGCGGACCACATTGTCCTTGTAGGTGTAACCTTTTTGTAATTCCTGGGCAACTGTTCCCGGTTCATACTCTTCGCTTTCCACCTGCATAACTGCATTGTGGAGATCCGGATCAAATTCCTTTCCCAGTGCCTCAATCGGTTTCACCCCGATGGCATCTAATTCTGTCAGCATCTGCTTATATACTTTATCCATACCGGTAACAAAAGCATCATCCTTTTGTTCCTCTGGTACAGCTGCAAGCCCACGCTCGAAATTGTCAATAACCGGGAGAATCTTTTCAATGATTGTTCTTGCTCCCATGTCAAACATCTGCGCTTTTTCTTTTTCCGTACGTTTACGGAAATTATCAAACTCTGCCATCTGACGTTTCAGACGGTCGTTTAAATCTTCGATCTGTTCGTCTTTTTTATCTTTCTTTTTCTTTCCAAAGGCACCCTTTTTTTCGGATTTCTCTTCTTTCTTTGTATCCTTTTCTTCGGCTGCAGTTTCTTTTGTTTCCTCTGCCGCCGTCTCCTTTGTGTCCTTTGTTTCTTCACATGTCTGTTCGGCCTTGGTTTCTTTTGTATCTACTGCCTCTTCTTCCATGACTTTTTTGTTCTCTGCCATGTTTACCACCTTTCTAGGATTGCCCTTTTTCTTTATCAAAAATACCGTCTAACTGGGACTTTAAGTTTTTGAGGTTGTCAACAACATTCTCGTAATCCATCCGTTTCGGACCAACAATTCCGATCGTTCCTTTGACGCCCTCCCCCAGATCATAAGTTGCGGTAACGACACTGCAATCTTTCATGGTCTGTACCGGAGCTTCATTTCCGATATAAACCTGTATTTCGTTTCCTTTGCTCTCCCCCTCAGAAAGGGATTCCGTTACCAGATTTACCAGCTCATCTTTTTCCTCAAATGTGGAAAGAAGACCTGCCGCACTCTCTGAATCAGAAAGTTCCGGATATTTCAAAATATTGGTTGCACCGCTTGTGTAGATCTGCAGATCCTCGTTTTCACTCAGTGTCTGTCCCAGTGCATCCAGCACATGGGAAACAATCTCACTGTGCACGCCTGCCTGCTCTTTCAGTTTGGAAATCGTTCCCAGATTGATTTCCTGCAGTGACAGCCCATTCAATGCTGTATTCAGCAGAATGTTCAGTTTCAGTAACGTTTCGTTGTCGAGCGGTTCTTCCACGTCGATCATCTGATTCTTTACCATGTTGCTGTTCATTACGATAACTGCCAGTATATGTTTCTCATCTACATTGGACAGCTGCATAAACTTTACTTTGTTTCCACTGTAAGTCGGTGCGGAAACAATTGTCGCATAATTGGTGTTGTTTGCAAGCATCTTTGCAACCTTTTTTAATACCTCATCCATCTTCTGGGTTTTTTCTATTACGAAGTCCTTCATTTCTTTGACTTCCCGGTCTTTTTCCTGCATCAGATGATCCACATAAAACCGATAGCCTTTGTCTGAAGGAATTCTTCCTGCTGATGTATGTGGCTGCACGATATAACCAAGTTCTTCAAGGTCTGCCATCTCATTGCGGATGGTTGCAGAACTTAAATTCAGATCCGTATATTTTGAAATGGTTCGTGATCCCACAGGTTCACCGGTTGCAAGATAATTACGGATAACTGCATCCAGAATTTTTACTTTTCTTTCATCCAATTCCATATTCTCGTCTGCCATTTTCCCGTCTCCTGTTCCTGAACCTTCACCGGTTGTTTTTGGTTTGTTAGCACTCATTTACTTAGAGTGCTAATATCGTTCTGCTATTAAAATAGCACCAAGGGGTTTTTTTGTCAACACCCTGATGCTATTTTATTTTTATTTTATAATTATATTTTATAAAAGAAACTTCGCCATCACGTAGTTGGCCAGATCCATCCCCTTGTCGGTCAGTGCAATCCTGCCAGCAACCATCTGCAAAAGTCCCTGTTCTTTCAGCTTGCGAAGTGTTTCCAGATACACGGCCTCAATCGGTACCCCAAAGCTTTGCTCAAACGCTGCTCTGGTTACTCCCTCATTCATCCGCAGCCCCAGAAACATAAATTCCTCCATCTGCTCTTTTCTTGTCAGAATCTGTGCCTGTTCCTGTACACAGCTGCCAATCCAGAGATCCTCCGGTACGGCATGCTCCCCGTCTTTTAAAAACTCTGCCGGAGACTTCTCCTGCAGGTGGTCACAAAATTCTCCATACGCATACAGCTGCCGGGTGTTGGTATACCGGACATTTTCCACCAGGGAAGATGCCCCCAGCCCCAGCCCCAGATAATTTTCTCTGGTCCAGTAGCCGATGTTATGTCTGCAGGCATACCCCGGCTGGGCAAAATTAGAGATTTCATACTGACGGTATCCTGCCTGTTTCAGTACATCCTGCGTGGCCTTATAAATGCGGTATACCTCATCCTCGTCCGGAAGAATCTCTGTATGAATCCCCGCTTCCTGCTTCACTGCGTCAAACTTATACCGTTCATAAAACGGTGTCCCCTTTTCTATGATCAGGGAATATGCCGAAATATGTTCCGGTTTCAGCCGGATCACCGTCTGCAGGGATTCTAAAAATTTGTCCAGCGTCTGGTAAGGCAGACCGCTCATCAGATCAATATTGATATTTTCAAACCCTGCATTTCTCGCCAGCTCATACGTTTTTAAAAACTGATCATACGTGTGAATTCTTCCAAGTGCTTTCAGCTCCTCATTGTTTGTTGACTGCAGTCCGATCGAGAGGCGGTTGATCCCCGCACTCTGATAGACATTCAGTTTCTTTGCCGTCACCGTTCCCGGATTGCACTCGATGCTGATCTCCGCATCCGCCTCCACATGAAAACTCGAAGCAACCTGCTGCAGCACGGTGTAAATCAGATTTTCCTCCAGCCAGCTCGGCGTGCCCCCTCCGATATAAATTGTCGGGACATGATAATCCCCAAGCAGATTTCCGTAATAACGGATTTCCTGCAGCAGGGCATGCACATATCTGATCTGTGTATTGCTGTCTGCCGGAAAGGACAGGAAATCACAGTAATCACACTTTTTCACGCAAAAAGGGATATGAATATATAATTCCAGTTTCTTTTCATTCATAGAATCAGTCTTCATCCAGTTTCAATACACTCATGAATGCCTCCTGCGGCACTTCTACGCTGCCGACCTGACGCATTCTCTTCTTTCCTTCCTTCTGTTTCTCCAGAAGCTTTTTCTTACGGGAAATATCACCGCCGTAACATTTTGCCAGGACATCCTTGCGCATGGCCTTAACCGTTTCACGAGCGATGACTTTTCCGTTTACGGCTGCCTGAATCGGGATTTCAAACAGATGTCTCGGAATCTCTTCTTTCAGACGCTCACACATTTTACGGCCTCTGTCGTATGCACTGTCTTTGAATACAATAAAGGATAAGGCGTCCACCATCTCCTTATTAATAAGAATATCCAGTTTGACAAGGTCGGAACGGACATATCCTTTCATTTCATAATCAAAAGAGGCATATCCGCGGGACCGCGACTTTAATGCATCAAAGAAATCGTAAATAATCTCATTCAGTGGCATATCATATTTGATCACGGCACGGGTTGCTTCAATATAATCCATGCTGATATAAATACCGCGGCGTTCCTGACAAAGCTTCATAATTGCCCCGACATACTCGCTGGTTACCATGATCTCTGCCGATACAAACGGTTCCTCCATATATTCAATCTCCGAAGGGTCCGGCAGATTGGACGGATTGGTCAGGTCAAACACTTCTCCGTTGGTCTTGTGCACCTTATAAATAACACCGGGTGCCGTAGTCACAAGATCCAGATTAAACTCACGCTCTAAACGCTCCTGAATAATCTCAAGATGCAGTAATCCAAGGAAGCCGCAGCGGAATCCAAATCCCAGGGCAAGGGACGTCTCCGGTTCATACTGTAACGATGCATCATTGACCTGCAGTTTTTCAAGCGCATCCCGCAGATCCGGATACTTGGCAGAGTCTGCCGGATATAATCCGCAGTACACCATCGGATTGACCTTTTTATATCCCGGAAGCGGTTCTGCACACGGGCGGTCGAGCTCTGTCACAGTGTCTCCGACACGTGTATCACGCACGTTTTTAATGCTCGCTGCGATATATCCAACCATGCCTGCGGAAAGCTCGTCACACGGAATAAACTGCCCGGCACCGAAATATCCCACTTCTGTCACCAGATCCTCGGCTCCTGTGGCCATCATTTTGATTTTGGTTCCCACTTTGACGGTACCTTCCTTGATCCGGCAGAAAACAATTACACCCTTATAGGAATCATACAGCGCATCGAAGATCAACGCCTTAAGCGGTGCCTTCGGATCTCCGGCAGGTGCCGGAATCTTTGTCACGATCTGTTCAAGCACTTCCTCAATATTCAGTCCGGTCTTTGCAGAAATACGTGGAGCATCCATCGCCTCGATACCGATCACATCCTCGATTTCCTGTGCGACCTCTTCCGGGCGTGCACTCGGCAGATCAATCTTATTGATGACCGGAAGCACATCCAGATCATGATCCAGTGCCAGATAGACATTGGCAAGTGTCTGGGCTTCCACCCCCTGTGCGGCATCCACAACCAGGATGGCACCATCACACGCTGCAAGACTCCGGGATACTTCATAATTAAAATCCACGTGTCCCGGCGTATCAATCAGGTTAAAAATATATTCCTCTCCATCCTTTGCCTGATAAATGATGCGCACTGCCTGGGATTTGATCGTGATTCCCCTCTCACGCTCCAGATCCATATTATCGAGAACCTGTGCCTGCATCTCACGGCTGGTCAGCGTTCCTGTTTTTTCTATGATTCGATCCGCAAGTGTAGACTTACCGTGATCAATATGGGCAATAATACAAAAATTACGAATTTTGCTCTGATCGATTGACATCTTATTCCTCTTTTTCTTTCTACTATAATTTATCGTTTGATAAGTACGGTCCATCAGATGCTGATAGAACCTACGCAATGTTACATTATACCGAAAACAGGTCTATAAATCAAACATTGACATCCACTTTTTCCATAATACCTGTTTGGTATCATCGTCCGCAAATGCCGAATGCAGCGAAGCCATATAAATTTTCTCACACATCGGCTCTTGAAACATCCCGGCTTCTGCCAGACGCATATACTCATCCGTACAGCTGGTATCGCTGACGGTACGGTTGTCCGTATTGATGGAAAGCAAAATTCCGGCATCGTAAAATTCCCTAAACGGATAGTCTGTAAAATCCGTGACCGCCTTTGTCTGCAGATTACTCGTCGGACACAGTTCCACTCCGATCTTTTTCTCTGCAACTTCCTTCTTTAATTCCTCGTCCCCGCTCATGGCAATTCCGTGACCGATCCGCGATGTTCCCAGTTCAATGGCCGTACGGATTTCTTCCCTGCTTCCACATTCTCCTGCATGGATGGTATATGGCATGCCATATTTTTTTGCAGTGGCAAATACATCCGCAAACGCTGCTGTCGGGTACGCCTTTTCATCCCCTGCCAGATCACAGGCAACAACACCGTTTCCGAGAAATTCCCGCGCTTCTTTTAACATGGCAATATTTTTTTCGGTTTCCAGATTGCGCATGGTGCAGACAATCATTCCGGTCAGGATGTCCGCTTTTTCTTCTGCTTTTTTCAGGCCATCCCGGACGCTCTCTAAGATTTCCCGGACCGAAAGCCCCTGCTCCATGGAAAATGCAGGTGCAAAACGCACTTCCAGATACTTGACCTGTTCTTTTGCTGCAGAAAGTGCCAGATCCTGTGCTGCTGCCGAAAGTCCCTCCTTCGTCTGCAGGCAGCCAAGCGGCAGTTCAAACTTCTCCAGATACTCTGCCAGTGAACTGCAGTCCATCGGTGCCACCAGTTTTTCCCGCAGTTCTTCCAGCCCCAGCGGCTCTTTTTTCTCCTGCTGCATCAGTTTCTGGATCAGGGGCAGGCTCACCGAACCGTCCAGATGACAGTGCAGCTCTATTTTTGGCATATTGTGTGCAATAAATCGATTCATCATCGGCTTTTTCCTCTCTTCTGCAAACTATAACAACGGAAGAAGTGATGTGCCGATCGTATTTGCCGGCATCTGCACTCCAAAATTATCCGCAATGGTTGCCCCGATCACCGCAAATGTATCCTGTGTCGGGAGCGGCCCGCTTCCCTGATCGGATGGCGAATACAAAAGCAGCGGCACCTGCTCTCTTGTGTGATCCGTCCCCTTGTACGTCGGATCGTTTCCATGATCCGCCGTGATCATCAACAGATCCTCTTTTTTAAGCAGTGGCATAAGTTCTCCGAGTTTTTTGTCAAACCGCTCGATTTCCTCTCCATATCCGATCGGATTTCTCCGGTGTCCCCACAGGGCATCAAAATCGACCAGATTGGTAAAGCACAAACCGCAGAAATCGGATTGTGCCAGCGCAATGGTCTGATCCATCCCATGGACACTGCTGGTCGAATGCAGACTTTTTGTAATTCCGTATCCGTCAAAAATATCATGGATCTTTCCGACTGCCAGCACGTCATATCCGGCTTCCTGAAGCGCATTTAACACCGTTGGTCCGGTCGGTTTCAACGCATAATCCCTGCGGTTGCTGGTTCTGACAAACTCGCCTTTTTTCTTTCCCACATACGGGCGGGCGATCACGCGTCCCACCCTCCACGCATCACGCATCGTCAGTTTTCTGGCAATCTCACAGTAATGATACAGGGTCTCTAATCCCATCGTCTCCTCGTTCCCGCAGATCTGCAGAACCGAATCTGCCGATGTGTACACGATCAGCTTTCCTTCCCTGATTTCCTGCTCGCCGAGTTCCTCTAAAATCTTTGTTCCGCTTTCCGCCCGGTTTCCTATAATTTTTCTGCCGCATCTTTTTTCCAGCTCTGCGATCAGCTCCGGCGGAAATCCATGTTCCGTAAAGGTGATGAAAGGCTTTTTTGTTTCAATCCCCATCATCTCCCAGTGTCCGGTCATGGTGTCTTTTCCGTTGCTTTTTTCATTCAGTGCCGCATAATATCCAAGTGGATGTTCCTGCGGCTGTACCTGTTTTAAGGATTTCAGGTTTGCCAGCCCTAAAGATGCCAGATTTGGAATATAAAAATGTTCCACGGTCTGTGAAATATGCCCCAATGTATCGGCACCTTCATCTCCGAAGCGTGCGGCATCTGCCATCGCTCCCATTCCCATCGAATCGAGTACTATTACAAAAACACGTTTCAATCGTCTGTCCATGATTTACTCCCCTCCCTGTTTCTTAAGATTTTCCGGTCCAAAACTAAGAGGCAGCAGTTCCTCCAGCGTGTGTACTTCATAGTCCTCCTGGGACCTTGCAAGTACAATCTCAAAATCTCCCGGACAGAATTCCCGCATCACCTGTCTGCAGATTCCACACGGACTGCAAAGATCCGTACATTGGTTTTCCTCTGCCGTTTTTGGGTACAAAACACTTCCACCAACGATTGCAATCGCCTGAAATTCCCGCACACCCTCACTGACCGCCTTGTAAAATGCCGTACGTTCGGCACAGTTTGTTGCAGGATAGGAAGCATTTTCTATATTGCATCCCTGATACACAGTTCCGTTTTTGGCCAGAAGAGCCGCACCCACCTGAAAACGGGAATACGGTGTATACGCCCGCTTTCTCGCCTGAAACGCGCTCCGGATCAGTTCTTTATAATCTGTCTGCATCTTTATCCTCCTGTATCAGCAACCGGATGGCATCCACAGTTGTAGCGATTGCCTGCGTTGTATCATGCACCTGCACGTTCGGCAGCCCCCTTTTTTCCCGCTCCTGATTGGCAAGGACAAGAAAGCAGGCGCCCACACGCACATGCAAAAAACTTCCGGCAATAAAAAGCGCCGCCGATTCCATCTCCGATGCCAGACATCCCATCCTAAGCCATGCCTGCCATTTCTGCGTGAGCTCATAACTTACCGGCATAACCTGCGGCTCATGCTGTCCGAAAAAGGAATCCTTGCTCTGTACAACGCCGACATGATGACGTATCCCGCGTTTTTTTGCTGCCTGTACCAGTGCAGTAGTCACTGTAAAATCCGGGACAGCCGGATATTCGACCGGTGCATACTCCCGGCTTGTCCCCTCCATCCGGATCGCTCCGTCTGCAATCACCAGATCTCCGCCAAGTATATTTTCCTGCATTCCGCCGCAGGTGCCTACACGCAAAAACGTGTGTGCACCGCATTTGGAAAGCTCCTCGATGGCAATTGCAGCCGACGGTCCGCCGATTCCGGTGGAAGTCACACTCACCCTGACGCCATCTAACGTTCCGGTGTAAGTCGTAAATTCCCGGTTATCTGCCACCTGCTTTGCATCCGTTAAAAATTCCGCAATCTTTGCACATCGTTTGGGATCTCCCGGCAGGATCACATACTTACCTATGTCCTGCGGTCCCACGCCTGTGTGATACTGTCTGCCTGAGCCTTCTGTATAATCAACCATAAAAATGCCCTCCTCATATAAGTACATTGTAACATTTACAGCCGTTATTTCAACACTTTTGCAAACAGATCTGCAAGTGGTTCCATCGCATTTTTTGCTTCCTCAAACGTATTCGTCTGTGCGCCCACTTCCACCAGCATGCTCTTCGGGCAGAAATGCATATTAAAGCGGTACCCTTTTAGATAAATTCGCCTTGTAAAATCCGGATAATATTCCGCAGCGGCAAGCTGCATCTGAAACGAAAACGCCAGATTATCGGAAATATACGGATTTTTTAAATACGGAATATCCCCGGAAGCCGTTGTTCTGCTCAGTCCGTTAAAAAACATGATCTTTGCCATCTTTTTTCCGTTTTGCGTTGTCACCAGACGCGTGTTTTCTCCCACGCCGTCTCTATGTAAATCGATCACTACCTGAATCGATGGATTATCATTTATGATTTTCTGAATCGACGGGGCTGCCTTGGAATATGCATGATCCCGGTCGCCCACATCGTATTCTCCTTTATGATGCATGACTTGAAATCCTTCCTCTTCCAACAATTCCGTCAGATAATCTCCCACTCCGACAACACCCGTTTTTTCATCTTTTGAATCGGCATACCGTTCCTGGGAATGGGTATGATAAATTAAAATCTGCGGGCCGTCCACCGACTGGTCAATCCTTAGATCCGGTTTCATCAGCTTATCCACGTCCAGCTGATTTTTCCCGATGGTCGTTGTATTATCAACCTGATAAAAGGTCTGTCTCAGATAATCAAAATCCTGCAGTTTTTTGCGGTTGACAGAAACTTTTTTCCCGGAAGTTTCTGTTTTTTTCTCCGGCTTTTTGGACTCTTTTTGTGTCGGAGTCTCGTCCACATTCTGACTTTCCTGCTGCACTGGCTGTTCCGTTACCGCCTTTTCATTTTCCGCAATGATCTGCTTTGCCTGTTCGTTTTCCTCTGCTGCCTGATTCTCATAATACGCCAGGTTTTCCTCCTGTGATTCATACCACAGCCGCTGCTCGTTTTGTGCAATTGCCGGGTACATGGAAGCCGTCACATCCCGGTATATATTCGGAATTCCTTCCTCCTGCGCCCCCAGTACCCCCGGCACATAAAGATTAAGCACTCCGTTATAAAATTTCAGGGACAGATTCTGCCCCAGAAACTGCACCAGTCCGCCACCCCAGCAATACGCAAAAGCGCAGACCAGCACAAAATCTATCGTCACCAGAAAAAGAAGCAATCGTCTCCTCACCCTATCACCACCTTGAGAGAATTATATGCCTTTTCTTTTGTCCCTATTCCTCTTTATCTCCCAGAAGCGCAATATTGAGTCCCTCCGAAATCAGAAAACTTAAATTTTTGATCGAGTCATCAATGTTTTTCGGTGTGACAAAAAGACCATTCAGCTGTGGCGAGAGCAGTTCCCTTGCCAGTTCCTGCCGCTCCCTCTCATCCAGCTTCTGCAGATCCGAAAGCGATAATGCGGAAATAAATTCCGTCATGGCATCCGAGACAATCGTTGCCGCATCCACGACCGTCGGCACACCGAGAGAAATCACGGGAACGCCCACACTTTTGCGGTTGATGGCATTGCGGTGATTGCCGATTCCGCTTCCCGGCGTGATTCCCGTATCCGTCAGCTGGATCGTCCGTCCCAGCCGCCGGATGCTTCTTGCCGCCAACGCATCGACCGTGATCAGAAAATCCGGTTTCGTCTCTTTTACCACACCCTTTAAGATCTCCACACATTCCATACCGGTCTGCGCCATAACCCCCGGCACGATTCCGCTGACTTTTCCCACATCTTCTCTCTGGAATGCGTACTTTCCGAATTCATTCAGGATATGGCGGGTGATAAATAAATTATCCACCACTCTCGGTCCCAGCGCATCGGGCGTCACTTCCCGGTTGCCCAGTCCGACAACCAGTGCCGCGACTTCCAGCCCCTTTTTTAAATTTTTTTCAATCTCTTTTCCCGGCAGAAGATTCCGCATGATCTTTGCCAGCTCCAAAGAAATATCCCTGTGGTATCCGGCATCTTCCTCGATCATCTCCGGCGCCTCGATCGTAATGTACGTCCCCTTTGGCCTTCCCATCGCAACGGATGCATTCTCGGTCTCGATCATCACGGTACTGACAATCACTCCATTTTCCCGCCGTTCTTCCAGAACACGGATGCCGCGCATATCTGCCTGGTCTTCCTGCAGCCGCTCCTGTGATTCGAGTGCCAGATCCGTGCGGATCGGATAACTATTTTCCAACATGCCTCTTCCTCCCCTTTTACCATATGCATTTTTGCAGAAATGGTTTCTGGAGATAGTATGTACGGCATAGATTTTTTTATGCCTGAAATTAAAAACCGCAGGGACATTCGTCCCTGCGGTTTATCTGTATTCCTCTGTTTCCGGATCAATTATTTACCAGCGTAAAGAGTTACTAACTTCTTTAAGTGGTCATACTCATCCTTAGAGTTCTTCTCAGCCTTTGCAAATAACTCAGCAGCTCTCTCCGGGTTGAACTTCGCAAGAGATGCATAACGGTTCTCACCCTTTAAGAATGCCTGATAATCGCCTGTAGGCTCCTTGCTGTCTAATGAGAATGCATCTTTGCCTTCTGCAGCAAGTGTTGGGTTGTAACGGAAGTTGAACCAGTATCCGGACTCAACAGCTAACTTCTCCTCGGTCTGAGCCTTGCTCATACCCTTCTTGATACCATGGTTGATACATGGAGCGTAAGCAATGATCAGTGATGGTCCCGGATAAGCCTCTGCCTCTGCAAGAGCCTTAACACACTGATTCATATCAGCACCCATAGAGATGTGTGCTACATATACATAACCATAGCTCATTGCGATACCGGCAAGATCCTTCTTCTTTGTCTCTTTACCACCGGCAGCGAACTGTGCGATCGCACCTGTAGGAGTAGACTTAGAAGACTGTCCACCTGTATTTGAGTAAACCTCAGTATCGAATACCATTACGTTGATATCCTTACCGGATGCTAATACATGGTCTACACCACCGAATCCGATGTCGTATGCCCATCCATCACCACCGAAGATCCACTGAGACTTCTTAGCGAGGAAATCTTTCTCTTTTAATACATTCTTGGAAGCATCGCATCCGCAAGCCTCTAATGCTGCTACTAACTTCTCTGTAGCTGGTCCGTTCTCGATACCGGAAGCAAATGTATCATTCCACTCCTTGATGGCATCCTTAACATCAGCCTTATCTGTGTTAGCTGCGATCTCATCCAGCTCGTTCTTTAATCTGTCACGGATTGCTCTCTGAGCAAGTAACATACCATAACCAAACTCTGCTGCATCTTCGAACAGTGAGTTAGACCATGCAGGACCATGACCCTTCTTGTTTGTTGTATAAGGTGTAGAAGGTGAAGAGTTTGCCCAGATAGAAGAACATCCAGTTGCATTTGCAATGTACATTCTGTCACCGAATAACTGGGTAATTAACTTAGCGTAAGGTGTCTCACCACATCCACCACAAGCTCCGGAGAACTCAAGTAATGGCTGACGGAACTGAGATCCCTTAACAGAGTTAAGTTTGAATTTCTCGATAACATCTTCCTTATCCTCAAGAGATACTGCGTAATCGAAGTACTTCTGCTCATCCTCATGTGCCTCGAATCCGGTCATTGTGATAGCCTGTACCTTATCAGGACATACGTTTACACAAGAACCACATCCTGTACAGTCGAATGCGGAAACAACGATTGCGAACTTGTAACCTGGCATCTGGTTGAGATCCTTCATCTGCATTCCTTCCGGAGCCTTAGCTGCCTCAGCCTCTGTCATAGCGACTGGACGGATTGCTGCATGAGGACATACATAAGAACACTGGTTACACTCGATACACTTGGTAGCATCCCATACAGGAACGTCTGTTGCAACACCACGCTTCTCGTATGCTGCTGTACCGGATGGAGTCCAGCCTGTCTCGTATTTCTTAACAACAGATACAGGAATTGTGTTACCCTGCTGTCCGTTGACTTTCTGCTGAATATCCTTAACGAAGTCAACAACTTCCTTGTTGTCTCCCTTAACTTCTACAGAGTAATCATCATCTGTGCAGTTCTTCCAGCTCTCTGGAACATCTACCTTAACGTATGCTGTAGCACCGGCATCGATTGCGTCGTGGTTCATCTTAACGACATCGTCACCCTTCTTAGCATAAGATCTTGTAGCTGCGTCCTTCATAAGCTTGATAACTTCCTCTTCCGGAATCAGCTTTGTCAGAGAGAAGAATGCTGACTGAAGTACAGTGTTGATACGGTTTCCAAGACCAATCTCTTTACCGATCTTTACACCGTCGATGATGTAGAAGTTGATGTTGTTCTCTGCGATGTATCTCTTTACCTGACCCGGTAACTTCTCATCCAGTTCATCAACTGTCCACTGTGTATTGAACAGGAATGTACCGCCCGGCACCAGATCCTGAACCATGTTGTACTTGTAGATGTATGCTGTACAGTGACATGCTACGAAGTTTGCCTGAGAGATCAGGTATGTGGAACGGATTGGAGAATGTCCAAAACGTAAGTGGGAAATTGTAACACCACCGGACTTCTTGGAGTCATAATCAAAGTATGCCTGAGCGTACATATCTGTGTTGTCACCAATGATCTTGATGGAGTTCTTGTTGGCACCTACTGTACCATCTGCACCAAGACCCCAGAACTTACAGTTTGTAGTTCCTTCCGGAGTAGTAACAGGATTTTCCTTAACATCCAGGGAAAGATTTGTAACATCATCGATGATACCGATGGTAAATCTCTCTTTCTCTGTGTTGTTGTATACAGCGATGATCTGTCCAGGAGTAGTATCCTTAGATCCTAATCCGTAACGTCCGCTTGTAATTGTAACCTGATCGAACTTAGATCCCTTTAATGCAGCAACTACATCTAAGTATAATGGCTCACCAAGAGAACCTGGCTCTTTTGTTCTGTCTAATACTGCAATTCTCTTAACAGTATCCGGAATAGCCTCGATTAAAGCTTCCTTTACGAATGGTCTGTAAAGACGAACCTTAACAACACCGACCTTCTCGCCCTTTGCCATTAAGTAATCGATGGTCTCATCGATGGTCTCACATACAGAACCCATAGCAATGATGACACGGTCAGCATCAGCAGCTCCGTAGTAGTTGAACAGCTTGTAGTCTGTGCCGATCTTGGCATTTACCTTGTCCATATATTCCTGTACGATTGCAGGCAGCTCGTCGTATGTAGAGTTGCAAGCTTCTCTTGACTGGAAGAAGATGTCAGGGTTCTGTGCAGATCCCATTTCTACCGGATGATTTGGATTTAATGCATTCTTACGGAAAGCATCAACTGCATCCATATCTACCATATCTTTCAGATCTTCATAATCCCATGTCTCGATCTTCTGAATTTCGTGAGATGTACGGAATCCATCGAAGAAGTTGATGAATGGAATTCTTCCCTTGATTGCTGCGCAATGAGCAACCGGAGTTAAGTCCATAACTTCCTGTACGGATGACTCACAAAGCATTGCAACACCTGTCTGACGGCAAGCATATACATCAGAGTGATCACCGAAGATGTTCAGTGCATGTGTAGCAACACAACGAGCGGATACGTTGAATACGCCCGGAAGTCTCTCACCAGCTACTTTGTACAGGTTCGGGATCATAAGTAACAGACCCTGGGATGCTGTGTAAGTAGTTGTTAATGCACCAGCTGCAAGAGATCCGTGTACAGTACCGGCTGCACCAGCCTCAGACTGCATTTCTGTAACCTGAACGGTCTGTCCGAAAATGTTCTTACGACCAGCGGTTGCCCACTCATCTGTAGCCTCAGCCATAACAGATGAAGGAGTAATAGGATAGATTGCTGCAACATCAGTAAACGCATAAGAAGCGTGTGCTGCTGCATGGTTTCCATCCATGGTTTTCATTGAACGTTTCATGAATTAGTCCTCCTATTTTTAATTAAAGTTCAAACATAAAAAACATTGAATCAGAATGTCTTCTAACTAAATAATATAGGATGAATGCACCCAAAAATCAAGCGATAGCGACAGCATTTCTTGTTTTTTTACAAATACATCTTTTCAAAGTCGCCAATCGGAACCGGACAATTGCATAAATATCCCTGTCCGCAGGTGAATCCACCTTCTTTGAGGAACTGCTCCTGTTCCTCCGTTTCCACCCCCTCTATAATAATATCTTTCTGTAAAATCTTTACCATACGGCCGATTTCGTAAAGAAGATTTTTCTTTTGTTCCGTCATGCCTTTATTAATAAAACTTTTGTCAATTTTTATGACGTCTGCAGGCATGTCTGCAAGTACGGAAAGTGAAGAATATCCTGTTCCGAAATCATCAATTGCCACACGGAATCCAATCTCGTGCAGCCGGTTCATACACTTTTCAAGGACTGCTACATTTTTTACAAGTACGCCCTCTGTCACCTCAATTTCTATATACTCCGGACGGACACTGTATTTGGAAAGCACATGCTGGATACGGTTTAAAAATTCCTCTCCGTCCGACTCAAAATGACGCCCGGAAAAATTGGTTGAAATCACAATTTTTCTCCGGTGCTGCTTGTCCCATTTTTCGAGAGTTTTTAACACTTCCTCATAAATATAAAAATCAAGCTCTGTGATATATCCTATTTTTTCGAGAGAATCAATAAACATTCCCGGCGGAAGAATCTTTCCATCCGGACGTTTCCATCGTGCCAGTGCTTCTGCCCCATAAACACTCCGGTCACGTAAAATAAACTTTGGCTGCAGATACATCTGGAAATCATCCCGGTATAATGCCTCATAAAATTCCCCGACTATTTTTTGCTCCTCGGTACGCTGGATACGCAGGGAAGGATTATACAGGGTAATATCCCTCTTCCCGGTATTTTTTGCATTTTTCCATGCAAGATTGGCATTTTCGATCGCAAACTCGATGTCCATTTTATTGTCTTCCAGAATATATACCCCTGCCGATATCCCCATTCCACTGTTTGGATACCTGTGATTCTGCATATTGGAAAATCTTTTATTTCTGTTGTGCAGACGATCGATCATTTTTTCCTGACTTTCATCTGCAATCAGAAGCAGAAAAAAATCCGAATACAAACGGCAGCCTGCACGGAAATACTCCTGCATAAAGATATCCTGTGCAAACATTTTAAGGACACTGTCCCCTACTTTATAGCCATAATTTTCATTGATATATCCAAAATTATTGATATCCATATACTCAATGGCATATACTTCATCCGGCTTGGAATGTGCCAGAATTTCAATCACCGCTTCACGGAATGCCTCCTGATTGTACAGCCCTGTCAGCGGATCTTTTTTCTGGATGGAACTGATCTGTTCCCGGCTTTCTGTGACCCGATAGCGCAGGGACACAAAAATAGCCATCATACGGGTCAGTTCCTGAAAAATTTCCAACTCTCCCGGCTGCCACTGCCGTTCTTCGTCCAGTGACACATAAATTACTTCCCCTGTACAGCCCCCAACATATTCAAATTTTCCAACCACAGCAGAAAACGGAGCGTTTTCGTTGTATGTATCCGTTGACTTAAGATACTTTCCCATCCCCGTTGCAAAATTGCTCCGCGAATTTTTAACTATCATATACTCCCCTGGCTGTAGTTCCTTTAGTGAAGGACTTTTCTTTGGAAACGCACTTTTCCCATAAAAAGAGAAATTATTTCCAAAATAATTGGTCATGACCATTCCGTCATTTTCGGTGTTATCCTCAAATACCATAACAAGATCCAGCTGGTATCTTTCCGTAATCCTGTTTAAAAGCATATTCAGCGACCCGTCTATATTTTTGGCGTGCGCCATAAGACTGATGGAAAATGCAAGGAATTCACGGTCTTCTGCGCCCATGTTTTCCCGCCGCTCAATGTTTTTAATTCCGTTTCTGATCATTCCCACATCTTTTGCACCGGCAATCTCATATCCATTTTTGCCCCCCTGCTTGGTACGATACATGGCATGATCCGCTTTTTCAAACAGGGAACTGTATGTATTTCCATCCCCACCGTTACAGGCGGCCAGACCAATACTTGCCGAGATCCTGTAGTGAATGGAGCCCCCCGTATAAACTTTGCAGAGTGCTTCTCCAAGATTTCCGGCACGTTCCTTTGCCTTCTCGAGTGTTGTGTTCTTCATCAGCACAAGGAATTCATCCCCACCGACCCTTCCGGTCAGATCATTGTTGCGGAAAAAAGATTTGATAATATTTGCAACATCTACGATTACGGTATCACCGAATGTATGCCCGAAATTATCATTGACACCTTTAAAATTATCAATATCAATCAGAAACAATACATGGGTTCCGTCTTCTGCTCCTTCCAGAAATGCATCGGTCTCCCTTTGGATTTCCAGCTTGTTGAGCAGTTTTGTCAGCGGATCTCTCCGCACTTCTTCCTGAAGATTCTTATCTTCATCAATATTAAAACTTCTTCCGATAATCCGGGTGATCCGTCCATTATGGTCTGCAATGCTCTTGTAATAAGTTCTAAACCAGAGATATTTCGGTGTCTCATTTTCCGTATGGATATTAAACCTTGTATCCATACTTCCGGTTTTTTCCTCTGTGGCAGCTTCTTTCATAGCCTTCAGAAAAAGCTCCTGATCCGGTGGACAGAGTGTCAGAACTTCTTCATCCACCGGAAAATATTGTTCGGAATAATCGTATTGTCCCCTCAGTTCCATCAGCCGGTACGAGCGCAGCATCGTCCAGTTTTCCACATCCAGATCAAACGGATATTCCAAAGACAGCTGTTCCATCAGCTCATATTTCTGGTTCAACAGTTTCTGATGTTCTTCCCGTCTTTTTTCCTCATCAATATCCCATAAAAATAAAACCACATATGGTTTTACATCGTAATGTGCCAGAACACTGCACCGCATCTCCACCCACCGGGTTTTCCCATCGGGGCGTACGATACGAAGCTGCATTTTTCCGTTGTCATGTGTCCGGACAACATTTTCCAATACACTGACCAGATTTGCATAATCTTCGTCATATACCATTTTTTGTGGTCTGGTTTCCCGCAGTTCCTTTTCCGTGTATCCAAGTACATCCGTAAACTCTGCGTTTGCCTCTTCCACTCTCCAGTCTGCCCCACAACTGACAATTGCAACTGCGACAGGCAGATCCAACTGTATAAATTCCCTATAATCCATAGCTTTGCCCCAATTTCGTTCAATTCTTTCTCCATTATATCATTATTTCTATACATTTCCAACAAGAAAGCGTTTTTCTTCTTGAAATATATCCCATGTCATGTTTATAATAGAATTTGTGATTTTATCATAGACATATTAAGTAAAGCAATGAGGTTTTCGTATGATTAGTGCAAATAACATTACTTTAAGATTAGGCAAAAAAGCCCTTTTCGAAGATGTAAACGTAAAGTTTACCGAGGGGAACTGTTACGGTTTGATCGGTGCAAACGGTGCCGGCAAATCTACCTTTTTAAAAATTTTATCCGGGCAGTTAGAGCCAACCAGCGGTGACATTGTCATCACACCGGGACAGCGTCTGTCTTTCCTGCAGCAGGACCACTTCAAGTATGATGAGTATACCGTACTCGACACGGTTATCATGGGAAATAAACGTCTGTATGACATCATGAAAGAAAAAGATGCCATCTACATGAAAGAAGATTTTTCCGATGAGGATGGTATCCGCGCCAGTGAACTTGAAGCAGAATTTGCAGACATGGACGGCTGGAATGCCGAATCCGATGCTGCCACCCTGTTAAACGGTCTTGGAATTCCGACCGAGGATCACTACACACAGATGGCAGACCTGCCGGGTGCCGCAAAAGTCAAAGTACTTCTTGCGCAGGCACTGTTTGGCAACCCGGACATTCTTCTTCTCGATGAGCCGACCAACCACCTGGATCTTGATGCCATCGCATGGTTAGAAGAATTTCTGATCAACTTTGAAAACACGGTTATCGTGGTTTCCCATGACCGTTATTTCTTAAACAAAGTCTGCACCAACATTGCAGATATGGATTACGGCAAAATTCAGCTGTATGCCGGAAACTACGATTTCTGGTATGAATCCAGCCAGCTTCTTGTCCGTCAGATGAAAGAAGCCAACAAGAAAAAGGAAGAAAAAATCAAAGAGCTGCAGGAGTTTATCTCCCGTTTCTCTGCAAATGCTTCCAAATCCAAGCAGGCAACTTCCCGTAAGCGTGCCCTGGAAAAAATCCAGCTAGATGACATCCGTCCTTCCAGCCGTAAATATCCGTACATTGATTTCCGTCCAAACCGTGAAATCGGAAATGAAGTTCTGACCGTAGACGGAATCAGTAAAACCATTGACGGTGTAAAAGTTCTTGACAACATTTCCTTTATTGTCGGACACGATGACAAAATCGCCTTTGTCGGTGGAAATGAGCTTGCAAAGACAACATTGTTTAAAATTCTCGCCGGGGAAATGGAACCGGATGAAGGATCTTACAAATGGGGAGTTACAACAAGCCAGTCTTATTTCCCGAAGGATAATACCGCCATCTTTGATTCCGATGAGCTGATCGTTGACTGGCTGACCCAATACTCCGAGATCAAAGACGCAACTTATGTCCGCGGTTTCCTCGGCCGTATGCTTTTTGCCGGTGAAGATGGTGTAAAAAAGATGCGTGTCCTCTCCGGTGGAGAAAAAGTCCGTGTCCTTCTCTCCCGCATGATGATCATGGGAAGCAACGTTTTGATCTTTGATGAGCCGACAGACCACCTGGATATGGAATCCATCACCGCATTGAATAATGGTATGATCAAATTCCCTGGTGTCATCCTGTTTGCCTGCCGTGACCATCAGGTCGTACAGACAACTGCGAACCGCATCATCGAGTTTCTTCCGGATGGAAGCATGGTAGACAAGGTTTCTACTTATGACGAATATCTCGAAAGTGATGTTATGGCAAGAAAACGTCAGGTATACAATACAACTGCAGATGAGGAGGCAGATGATTAATCTGTTACCCTCTGTCTGTTTGGTAAAAACAGGAAACCCTCTCTGCTGGTCTGTCCAGCAAAGAGGGTCTCCTGCATTTCGAAAACTCATTTTCAACTATTTAAAACATATCTGTAAAAATATTTCCGCTGTTATAATTGTAATTATACGTGCCGTTCTTCGTATATGTATTGGATTTTGCGGCTTCTGACTTTGCATAGGACTCTGTCATGGCTGCCTTTGTTGCCACACTGTATGCATAGGAACCGGTTCCATTGAACAGGCTCTTTACTTTTTCTGTGTCTGCACCCTTAAACGTTGTCTCATCCACCGACAGCCTGCCGGTCTTTTCATCGACCGTAATTCCTATTTCCTTTAAGGGTTTCTCATTGTAAGAAGTCTCATTTTTCATAGAACTTACCGACCGGGAAATGCGGTTCGTCGATGACTTGCCGGCTGTATCCAGCATGGAGTTGTAATCATCCGCAAAACTCTTTACTGCTTTGTAGATCTTGTCCGTATCGTAGCTGCCCCCGGAATCCTTTGTAAACACCTTGTTGTTACTGCGGGTATACAATGCCTTGGCAGAGTCTGTCAGTTCCTTGGCATCGGACTCTATCGCAGCCAGCGTCTTGGTACTGTCTTTTGACGTTGATGTGGTCGTGGCCAGATCCTCGATCGTATTTTTGGTGCTGTCATCCGACTTCGAGGTGCCCTTCGTGGAATCCATTGAAAAATAAGAGCGCATTAATTTGCCATAAGAACCACTGCGAATACTTGCATACTCACTTAAATTGATTCCAAACAGGCCACTTCCTGTGCTTTTCGAAGAACCCAGACTGGAAAATAAAGTACTTACTGACGATGAATCATACATCGAAATTCCTCTCATAGTATCACCTCTTTCACACAATTCTTTCTTTTATCCTATCGCTTTTTCACTGTTTTTACAATACTTTTGTGGTATTTTTCCGTATTTTGGTTATAATTACGAAAAGATAACAATTTCTTTTCGTTTTGTTCATATTTTATTCACAATCAGATGCTATTATAAGAACATAAAAGAAAGCAAAGTTACTAACTTGTTATTTTTTCATAATTCGCCCCATTGTCCATTGGACAATGGGGCACTCCTCTTTTTATCAAGAATTTTCTTAAATGTCTTCTATCTGCCAGTCAATCGGCTCGATTCCATGTTCTTTTAGAAACTGATTTGCCTGACTGAAATGTCTGCATCCAAAGAACCCGCGATACGCGGAAAGCGGACTTGGATGCGGTGCCTTTAAGATCAGGTGCTTTGGATTTGTAAGCATCGGTATTTTGCTCTGCGCCGGACGTCCCCACAACATATACACAATCGGACGATCCTGCGCATTCACTGCCTGAATGATCGCATCCGTAAACTGCTCCCATCCTCTTCCCTGATGGGAATTTGCCTGATGCGCCCGCACCGTAAGCACGGTATTCAAAAGCAGTACACCCTGATCTGCCCATTTTTTCAGATAGCCGTTGTTTGGAATTTTACACCCCAGATCATCCTGCAGTTCTTTATAAATATTCTGCAGAGATGGCGGAATTTCTTTCTGATCCGGAAGGACAGAAAACGAAAGACCATGTGCCTGATGTTCATTGTGATACGGGTCCTGTCCCAGAATCAGTACTTTTACCTCACTAAGCGGTGTAAAATGCAGTGCATTAAAAATATCCTCTGCCGGCGGATACACAACCGTGCGGCTATACTCTTCTTTCACAAACTGATACAGCTGCCGGTAATATGGTTTGGCGAATTCCTCACGGACTGCCGGAAGCCAGTCGTTTGTTATCATTGCCATAATTTCATTCACTCCTATCTACGCACGGAGACACCGCGGTCTGCCAGATAGTTTTTCAGATCCATGATCTCCAGCTCCTTATAATGAAACAGGGACGCTGCCAGTGCTGCATCTGCATGTCCCTCTGTCAGGGCCTCATAAAAATGTTCTTTTGTGCCCGCACCACCGGATGCAATCACTGGAATGGAAACATTGTCTGCAATCTGTCTGGTCAGTTCAATATCATACCCTGCCTTTGTTCCATCGCAGTCCATGCTGGTCAGAAGAATTTCTCCCGCACCAAGTCTGTTAGCTTTCATTGCCCATTCTACAGCGTCAAGCCCGGTATCAATACGACCGCCGTTTTTGTAAACATTCCAGCCACTTCCATCCTCTCTTCGTCTGGCATCAATGGCGACTACCACACACTGGCTGCCAAACTTGTCCGCTGCATTTCCAATCAGCTCCGGTGTATTGATTGCGGAAGAATTAATGGAAATCTTGTCGGCACCTTCCCGAAGCAGTACCTTAAAATCCTCCACCGTACGGATACCACCGCCTACCGTAAACGGGATAAACACCTTCTCTGCAACCTTACGCACCATGTCTACCACCGTTGCACGGTGATCGGAAGATGCGGTAATATCCAGAAAGACTACTTCATCTGCGCCCGCCTTGTCGTAAGCTGCTGCGACCTCTACCGGATCTCCGGCATCTCTTAAATTCACAAAGTTAATGCCTTTTACCACACGTCCGTCATTCACATCCAGACAAGGAATAATTCTCTTCGTAAACACTATGCATTTCCTCCCTGCAGCTTTGCAAAATTTTTCAAAATCGAAAGTCCAACCGTACCGCTCTTTTCCGGATGGAACTGACATGCAAATGTATTTCCGGATTCTACCGATGCATGAATTGTCGTACTGTACTGTGTGGTTGCTTTCACTATCTGTTCATCCGCTGCTTTCAGATAATAGGAATGTACAAAATATACATACGGATTTTCCTCCAGCCCAGCAAAAAGTCTTCCGTCATTCTGTAAATGCAGAGAATTCCACCCGATGTGCGGAATCTTAAGTCCCGACTGATCCGGAATCCGCAGAATCTGTCCGTCCAGCACATGGAGTCCCTCTACACCCTGACTCTCATCGCTTCCCTCAAAGAGAAGCTGCAGTCCCAGACAGATGCCAAGAAATGGCTTATTTTCCGCTGTCACCTGATGAATCACCTTGTCCAGCTCGTATTTTTTCAATTGTTCCATCGCATCGCCAAATGCACCGACTCCCGGAAGAATCACTTTGTCTGCGGTCTCAATCTCGTGAAAATTACGTGTGATCACACAGTCTTCTCCGAGAAAATGCAATGCTTTTTCCACGCTTTTTAAATTTCCAGCGTTGTAGTCTATTATTGCAATCATATAGGTCTTACTCCTAAATTAACAGTCTCCTGCCTTACTTTCTGCTATTTTTTTATCCCAGCCCAAGTTCTTTCAGCTTCTGATGCAGTTTTACCGTATAATCATCCCGCTTTCTGGTCTGGTAGATATCCAGTGCCTCATCCCCTGTCATATCATAATCTTTCAGCAGTGCTTTGATAATCTTTCCTCCGATCTTCTCCAGCTGATCTTCACAGCCATACTCTTTGGCATTTTTCTGGTTCAGGTCATAACGCCCATATGCACATACCAGTGCATCAAGTGCATCAATTTTTGAACCGTAATTATCAAATACGAGATATGCCTGATACTTTTCCGAGACAGCAGCAAGAGTTGCCAGCTGATGATAAAGCTTTTCATCGCGCTCCTTAATCGAAAGCCCCTGCAGCTTACGGTATGCTTCCACATAAGAACCCTGCTCATATTTTTCCTTTGCCTGACTTAAGTTTGCCTGATACCCCAAAAGATTTGTCACAATCATGACAAATGCAAACAATGACACTGCCATAAGAACAATCACAATCACCGGTCCCTTTGGCAGCGGCGGTGTGTTATCCACTTCCTTAGGTTTTTTCTCCTTTTTCGGTTTCGGCGGTTTTGGCTGTTTGGGCTTCTTTTCTTTCTTCGGTTTTTTCTCTTTTTTCGGTTTTTCCTTTTTCTTTTCCGGTTCCCTTCCGGCATCACCGCCTGTACCTTCAAGTTCCTTTAAGATCTGCTGGTTTTCCTCCGAAAGTTCACTGACATCCGCTCCCTGTGTATTTCCGATGTCAACCGCCTGCTTTTCTTCCTCATCATCCTCTCCGAAAATAATCCGGGAAAGTTTCTGCCAGAAGCCGCCTTCTTTCTCTTTTTTCTCTTTCTTATTCTTCTTATTCTTTTTCTTTTTTTCTTTTTTCCCATTGGAAGCGGTTTCTTCTGCCTGTGCCGGTATGTCTTCCTGCTCTGTAAGTTCTGGAATCTTATCTGCCACTTCTTCCTGCGGATTCATTTCCGATCTTGCAAAATCACCGATGGAATCAGTTTCTTCCAAAGGTTTTCCATCTTGATCAGAAGAAAGCATATCCCCCAGATCCGATAAATCCTGATCTCCGGAAAGCATATCCATAAGATCCGAATCCGAAAGCCCTGACAGATCCAGTTCTCCATCCTCTTCTTTTGGCAGATTGCTGTCAAACGTTCCGACTGCATCATCAAGTGTATTCACCTCGAAATCATCCTCATCGGGTGGTATTGCAGTTTCCAACGGACTTTTCCCCTGAAAACCGGTTTCTTCTTCCTTTGCTGCATCCCCTGTCGAAAAATCATCCTGTGGAATATTATCGAGCAGATCATCCAGGGAAGCGTCAATCTGTGTGGCTTTTTCTTCCTGTTTTTTTTGATTCAGGCTCTCGGTATACTCCGGAATATCTTCCTTGAGCAGTTCTTCCTCAAACTCCCTCAAAAAATCTTCTTCATTTTTCGCTTTTGCCTTTTCCTTCGTTTCTTCTTCTCCAAACAATTGCTTTTCAAAATCATCTCTCAGAACCTGTTTTGCTGCCTGCTGTTCCTTCGGATGTTCCGTTTCTTCTCCATGCATGGAATTTAATAATTGATCCAGATAATTTTCCGATGAGTGGTCTCCCATGTGTTTTTCTCCATTCCATCTGTTTATTCCATAAACCTGCAAAGGGATGTGATGAAGCCATCACACCCCTTACTGTTTTGCCGGAATTTATTTGTTTCTCTTTGCAAGTAATTCATCAATGGCATCTACAAGACTTCCGATTTCAGGTTTGGTCAGCTGTGCATCTGCACCAAGCGACTCCCCTTTTCTTCTCATTTCCTCATTTACAAGAGAGGAGAAAATGATAACCGGAAGATGTTTCAGTTTGTCATCTGATTTGATCAGCTTCGTAAGACGATGTCCGTCCATCTGGGGCATTTCAATATCGGTAATGACACAATGAACGTTCTCGTCCAATGTCCCCGCCTTTTCAAATTCCTGAATCTTGTCCCATGCTTCCTTTCCATTACATGTAACAATCAGTTTTTCGTATCCTGCTTTTTTCAGGCAGTCCGTAATCAGACTGCTCAGCAACGGAGAATCCTCTGCAATCAGAATTGGATCCTCGCTCCGGCTTCTCTCCCCGATCTGTTCAATATCATTGACCCTAAGACCGGTTTCCGGACTGATGGATGATACAATTGCCTCAAAGTCAAGAATAACAACCAGTTTTCCGTCCATCTTGATCACACCAGTTGCAACACTTCCGTCTTCTCCATTAATCGTAGAATCCGGTTTGATGATCTCATTCCATGATACACGGTGAATTCCTACCACCTGATCCACATGAAATGCCACATCAAGTTTATTAAAATTCGTGATAATAAACAGACCTTCCTGTCCATCATCCTCCATGCCAAGACACTTTTTCAGATTGATGACCGTAATCATCACCTCGCGCGGCATAAAAATGCCTTCTACGCTCGGATGTGTATTCGGTACAGGAGTAACCTTCTGGTATGACAAAATCTCCCTGATCTTTGCCACGTTGATTCCGTAATGATTATCTCCTAATGTAAACTCTAAAATTTCTGATTCGTTCGTCCCTGACTCTAACAGAATATTTGTATCCATATACGTCCTCCCGCACTTTTCTGTATTGGTAATCCCTTATGTTTATTATATCATATTTTGTAAAATTTGGGGGCATTTATTTGTATTTCAGAGAATAAATTGTATCTTTTATTTCTGCATACAGTGTCTCACCCGAAATTTTATCAGCCTGGTCTTTCGGAATCTGAAACAGTAAAACCGCTGTTTTCTTCTTTCCGCCCCTGATGGTTTCCCCATAAGAGGAAAGACTTCTGGTTCCGAGCGAAGCAGTCTCCTTTATCCTGTTTTTTCCGTCAAAACATGCATAAAATGTAATACCGAGTTTTTCTGTATCCAGCCTGACCTTTTTCTTCCCCTTATTTTTAATTTCAAACTTCATCACAACAAGTTTGTTTCCATCCTCAGGAGTTACTGCAAAATAGTCTCCCTCCTGATAGATATTCTGAACCCTGTATCCTTTGTAAGAAACGGTCAGACCCGATGCATGTCCGATTGCCTCGGCGATCGGCATCGTCTCCATCTCCTGTGTCTGGGTTTCTCCCGTGGCATCTGACGCCATGTTGTTGTCCGCACTCTGGGTATTCTGGCTCTCCGGCATCTGGCTGTCCTGTTTTTGTGTTTCCTGTGTCTCTTCGGATGAAGCGGCTGTCATTCCGTCTTTCTGCTCAATATTATACTTTGCAAGAATATGCGCCGAATACTGCACGACCAGATTTTCTTCGTCCTCTGACAAATCATACATCTGGGTTCCACAGCCTCCCAACAGGAGTATTGCTGACACTGCCATCACAGGCAGACTTATTTTCTTTTTCATACTCTTTTACCCTCTTGTCACTTTTGCCCTATAATCTATGTTTTATGGTATCATATTCTGAAAAATAAGACAATCTTTTCTTTGCATTAATTATTGGTCTCCAATTCCATCCAAAACTCCACACCGTCCGGGTGATTGACTGCACCGCATTTCTGATGAAAAGAATCCATGATTGCCTTGACAATGGACAATCCGATTCCGCTTCCACCATATTCACGTGTTCTTGCTTTGTCTACTTTATAGAATTTCACCCAGATCTTGTCAAGATCCTCTTCGGGAATCGGGTCACCGGTATTAAACACACTCGTGCGTACCAGATGGTCATGTTTTTGAAAACGAATGGTAATCTTTTTTTCTCCTGCCGCATGGTTCATGGCATTGGTCAGGAAATTCGTAATCACCTCTTCCACCTTAAACTCATCCCCCCAGACATATACCGGACCTTCCCTGTAAAATTCGATATTCACCTGTTTTTGTGCCGCCATGATGGATGCAGACTGGATCACGCCGTCAATCAGCTCCGTGATATCAAACCGTGTCATTTCCACGGTATCATTGCCAAACTCCAGCTGATTGAGTGTCAGCAGCTGCTTTACCATATGATTCATCTTTTCCGATTCATCCATAATCACATCACAGTAAAAATCACGGCTCTCCGCATCATCATTGATGCATTCTTTTAATCCTTCCGCATATCCCTGTATGAGTGCCAGCGGTGTTTTCAGCTCGTGTGAAACATTCGAAAGAAATTCTTTTCTCATTTCATCGATCTGTTCTTTTTTCTCGATATCCTGCTGCAGGCTGACGTTTGCTGTCTTTAGTTCCGAAATCGTCTCTTCCAGTGTCTCCGACAATTCATTCATGGAATTTCCAAGTTCATCAATCTCCCGGCTCACATGACGTACCGGTATATACTTTGCATCAAAATCCAGCTGTGTCATCCTTCTTGCAATATCGGATAAGGCATGGATCGGATGGGAAATTCCTTTCGAGAGAACGATGATCAGAATCACACTTAAGATGATGGCTCCCGTGCTCACCATTACAAAAAACTGGTTTGTTATGCTCGCACTTTCCCGAATGCTTTCCACAGCCGCACGCATGTAAAGATTGTTTCCATTTTTTAAAGTTCCCAGAAGAACCAGATACTCCGACTGCAGCCGTTCATCGGTCTGCCGAAGCAGCGTATAATCCTTTCCGGATGAAAGCACCTGCACACGGCTGCGGTCACTTCCATACAGCCAGTCCTCCATCTGCATCTGAAAACGCTGTGCACTGCTGTAGGAACTCCATATCAGGTTTCTGTCCTGATCTGCAATAAGCATATTGATATTTCCGTTTGCACAGATTCTCTCGAACTGCACATACGCATCATCACTGGAATCCCCCTGCTTTTCACAAATCAGCCTTACCTGGTCAAAACTGCTTTTTAACTCTTTTTCCTTATGAAAAATATAATATTTTTCCAAAAAGGTGGTATTAAAAAACCAGCACATCGCAACCGTTCCCGCAACAATGACAACCATCGTCAAAATCAGCTGCCACGTCAGGGAAGTCTTTTGTTTCTTTTCCATTTAGGACACCTCAAACTTGTAACCCATTCCCCATACGGTTTTTATATAACTTCCACATGCCCCGAGTTTATTTCTCAGTTTTTTTACATGTGTATCAATCGTCCGTGCATCCCCAAAATAGTCATAATTCCACACACTGTTTAAAATGCGTTCCCTCGAGAGGGCAATCCCCTGATTATTCATAAAATATTCCAGCAGTTCAAACTCCTTGAAACTGAGTTCTACCGGATTTCCCGAAATTTTCACCTCGTGTGCTGTCTTATCCAGAATAATCTCTCCTGCCGTCTTAAGATCGGCCGCATCGCCGATCTTATTGGTCCGGCGCAAAATCGCTTCGACACGCGCCACAAGAATTTTCGGTGAAAACGGTTTGGTTATATATTCATCAACCCCAAGGTCAAATCCCATAAGTTCATCACTCTCATCACTTTTGGCCGTGAGCATGATGATCGGGACTTTGGATGTCTGACGGATTTCCCTGCAGACTTCCCAGCCGTTCATCTTTGGCATCATCACATCCAGAATCAGCAAAGCGATCGCTTTGTCTTTATAAAAAATATCCAGTGCTTCCTCTCCATCTGCTGCTTCTAAGACTTCATAGTTCTGCCGGGTCAAAAAATCCCGTACCAGCTTCCTCATCCGGCTCTCATCATCTACCACAAGGATCTTCACTTTGTCCATCTCTATTCTGCCTCCTGTTCCGTCAGTCTCAATTCCCTCTCCTCAAGCTGGCTTTCCCGTTCATCCAGCTGTTTTTCCCAGATTTCGTATTTATCAATCACCTTATTTTCATAGTTTAAAATCGTCACATTATCTTCGCTGAGCCATGTAATCACAAGCATCCCAATGATGCCAAGTGCAAAAACAACTGCGAAAAATGTACTGATGTGAAACAGTTTCTGATAATCCCGGTTCTTCTTCCGGCGGTTTTTACTGACCACATGCTCTTTGTTTTTCTGTCTTTTTTTCTTCTGCTTTATTTCCTCTTTGCTTCTTTTTTCTTTTGAAACCATTCCTTCTGGTTCATACACCGTGATCGGAAGAATATCTTCTCTCCGGATATAGGGAATGGTATACAGATATTCCTGAAGCCTGTGCAAAAAATCATATCCGACCGGCGTGACAAAAATTTCTTTTAACACCAGTTTGTTATATAACGCCAGCACAATATCCGGATCATCCATTCTCGTATTTTTCCGGATATAGCCGATGATCTCTACCTCATGTTTTGCTGTATGTTCCTGTTCTTTTGTTTCAAATGCGTAGCCTTCTACCTGATACATAACTTATCCTCTACCATTTATAAGCACTACTGGCATCCCGTTCGGCGATTTCGCCGTCCTGATATGCCTGAATCAGTTTTTTCAGTTCCTCAATGCGGATCATCATGCGCTTACCAACGTCTGTATCCCCCACCAGAATACGTTTATCCCGGTATTCCACTGCTTCCTGATGCGATACAATATCCAATTCATCTCTTACCGCCTCGTTTGACCAGTCAAACGGTTCATGGGCAGAAAGCGTCAGTCCATAAGAATTGTACGTCAGTGTATATCCTGCAATTCCCGTTTTTCTCCGGTATGTTTTTGAAAATCCACCGTCGATCAGGATCAGTTTTCCGTTACACTTGACCGGATTTTCGCCGGCAATGCGCTCTACCGGTACATGACCATTGATGATATGCACAAAATCCCCCGTCAGCCCGAATTCTTTAAGTATATTATCTGCCGTTTCCTCTTTGTCAAACAAATGATAATACGCATTCTTACTCTCATGATGCATGGACTTGTCCGCAAGAAAATACCGCTCAAACGTTGCCATCTTACTCCGTCCGTACAAAGGAGAATCCGGTGCCGTCCAGATATACCACATGATATCCCTTCCTTTTTCCCTCTCTTTTTCATCCAGAGAGAAAAATGCCTTGCGGACATAGGATTCCAGCACATCATAGAGTGCTTTTCCGCTGTATTCCCTGCCATATACATTTACTTTCTTAAATGTCCCATCCGGATTCAGCGGCACACATCCATGATAAAGCAGATTTCCGTTGTAGACTTTATACATGCTGCCTCGTTTTAGCAGAAGCCGTACATGGCGCTGCAGTTTCTCACAGTGTATAAACGAGGTGCGCAGCCGGTTCATGACTTCCTGTTCCTCAGGTGTCAGATCATACGGATGTTCCGGATCAATGGTAGGAAAACTGGTATCCAGCATGTCATAGGTTTTTCCATCAATTTCCACTGTTTTGTTCTCGTAATTAATACGGTGCAGCAGACAGCGGTTTTCCATACCATACTCCGGCCATTTGTGGATCAGCTGTCCTTCCAGTTTAAACTTTATGATGGCAATTGCCTTATGCATTTTCCGGTTCATCAGCGTTTCTTTCTTGCTTCGTTCCTCATCCGTGGAATCTTTCAGTACAAACTGTCTGCACGGATCATCGCGGTAAGCATCCATGGCAAATGTTGCAAGCGGAACCATATTGATGCCATAACCATCCTCAATCAGATCCAGATTCCCATACCGGATACTTGTCCGGATCACAGATGCAATGCAGGCAAGCTGCCCGGCTGCTGCCCCCATCCATACCATATCGTGATTCCCCCACTGGATATCAAACGAATGATATTGTTCCAGCTGATCCATAATCCGGTCCGGTGACGGACCGCGGTCATACACATCCCCGAGAATATGCAGATGATCAATGACCAGCCTCTGCACCAGTTCCGCCAGTGCCACAATAAAATTATCTGCCTGCCCAAGTTCCAGAATGGTGTTGATAATTGCCTCGTAATAGGCCTCTTTATTCAAAACCTCCTGCTTTTCCGTAATCAGTTCCTCGATTACATACGCATAATCCTCCGGCAGCGCCTTGCGCACTTTGGATCTGGTGTATTTGGAAGATACTGTCTTACACACCTCGATCAGCCGGTACAGTGTGATCTTATACCAGTTCTCGATATCGTCCTCGGTCTGACGCACTAGCTCGATTTTTTTCTGTGGATAATAAATCAGTGTTGCCAGAGACATCTTATCTGCCGTACTTAGCGTATGCCCGAATACGTCATCAATCTTTTTGCGGACGGCTCCAGACCCGTTTCTCAATACGTGGGAAAATGCTTTAAATTCCCCATGTATATCCGACAAAAAATGTTCCGTGCCTTTTGGCAGATATAAAATAGACTGCAGATTGATAATTTCCGTAGATGCTTTTCCAATCGTCGGATACAGTTCTGCAAGCTGTTCATAATAATGTAATCGTTGTTTTTCCACTTATAATACCCCTTTTCATGAGCATACATCCGCTCATTATTCCTATGAAACAGTTTACCATAATTTCCTGCTTTTGTGCACTCGTTCACATAAAAAACAAAAAAAAGAACTGTATGCCGGACGCATCAGTTCCCTTTTATGTATTTATCCTATACCTTTCGTCTTTCCCCTTTCTTTTTGTTTTGACTGAATTTGACTTTTTATTTACATATTGATTATATCTTTCCTATTTTTTCAATTCGGGGCTAAATTTTTTTATATTTCCGGCGACTTTTGTCGGTCAGGGGTCAGAAATGATCCTTATCCGGAAACGCGATATGTCATTTGACCTTTTTAGCGTTTATTATTATAATAGATTTGATATTTTATTTGGAGGTGATGGTTCATGCTGACACGCGAACAATTATCCAGAAATCTTGGAACAAATCTGGAAAGAGAGCGCTTTAAACTCGGCTATTCACAGCAGGATATGGCAAAAGCACTAGATATGTCCCTTTCCTCGTACAAAAGACTTGCCAATGGGGATACCGGAAAAGTCGATGTCTATACCGTATATAAGCTCAGCCAGCTTACCGGAAAGATGTTCTATGAATTATGTGGCGAATCCTCTGATTTATTCCAGACCTATGACCGCATGCGCAATCTTTCGCCTACACAGTTACATTTTATTGAATCCCTTGTACAGTTTGAATTCGATTTTGCCAGAAATCTGGAAACGGTTCCATCGGTTTCCCGCGAGGACTATACCACTATGATCATTCCAAGTGGAAACATGCACGATGGAATGGTGTATGATTCCTGTTCTCTCGAAAAAATCAATATTTCCGGATACCGCAAACGCTATGGAAACCAGATTGATTGTGCACTTCTTGTCACAAGTGATCATATGTCTCCTGTCTATCATGCAAACGATATTTTATTAATCGCGCGGAATCCCATACGTGATGGCGACACCGGTATTTTTATTAACAAAGTGACCGGTCTTCTTTACATCCGCCGCCTTCGCCAGACAGATCCCTGGCGCTTAGAACCTCTCACCTATTACGGACAGACGTTTTATATCGACAGTAATAACGCATCGGAGATGTCCCACTGGATTATCTTTGGTCACGTTATTTCCAAAACCCGTGGATAATTCTTATTCATGCACAACAAAAGACGCCATCAGATACTTCTGATGACGCCTAATGATTTCCACACTCCATTGGACTGCTCCTCACTTCATCTTTTGTTCTATATCCATTCTTCTTTTGTTTACCGAAATGACGTTCTGGACAAATCACCTTTTATCCGTTCCTCTTTGTCCGCTCTCTTTTGTACTCTGTCACTGGTTTCCATTCCCGAATGTTTATTCTTTCATCAAGTGAAGCCTGATGACCTGTGTTTGGTTGCTCCCTGCCAATGGCTTATGTTCCCTTTGGACTGTACCTCCTTACATTAGATTTCACGTCCAGAGCTTTCTCGTCACCCTTCGTGATGGCTGCTTGTTTTTTTGTTGTCTTAAATATAACACGCATTTTACATTATGTCAACCTGTTTTTTTATTTCTTTTTATTTTTCCTTTATATTTCTCATAATTGTTTGTTTTATTATGTTTTTTCAGATAATTTATTTTTTTAAAAAAAGAACGTGCTTTCGCACGCTCTCTTTTTGTATTTATGCCGGCATAGCCAGATAGTATCCCTGAAACAGATCCACTCCCAAAGACCGTAAAAAATCACACTCTTCTCTTGTCTCCACACCTTCCGCAAGCACCTGCATTCCTCTTTCATGGAAACTTTCCAGATATGTACGGACGTTCTCCTGTTTTCTGGCATCGTTGTCAATTCCACAGATCAGGGAGCGGTCCAGTTTTACGATATCCGGTGTATACAGATATACAGCATTCATATTGTTTTCACCCATGCCAAAATCATCCAGCGATACCTTCCAGTGCTTATTCTGGACCATCTCACTTTTTCTGACCCACTCGCGCAGGGAAACTTTCGGATACTCTAAAATCTCAATGATCCTTTTTCCTTTCTGGTTTCCAAAATAAGTATCAAATGCTTCTGCCTCATTCTCCGTAAAACTTTCCGACGGGAAAGAATTGATACAGAGATATTCCTGATATCCCCGCTCAATATACGCCTGTGTTGCACCAAAAAAAGTGGCAACTTCCAGTATATGCAGTTTCTCATCCCTGGCAAATTCATCAATCAGCTGCCCCACCGTCATCTTCTTTGGTCTCATCAACGCTTCATATGCATATATTCTCACACAATCTTTATAAAAGATCGGCTGGAACACATATTCAATCTCAAGTCCTTCTAAAGCTGCCTTCACTTCATTATCCAGCGGTAATTTTTCATATGCTATCATAAATCTGCTCCAAATTTTCTACTTCTGTTTTTTACCTATTAATTTTTAAAAGAATGGATCGGAGCCGGAATACGTCCTGTACGGTTGATAAAGTCATCACAGGAGTATTTGTTTACCGGCATAACCGGGGCATATCCAAACAATCCTCCAAATTCCACTCTGTCTCCCACACCTTTTCCCACAGCCGGAATCAGACGTGCAGCGGTTGTCTTCTGGTTCACCATTCCGATTGCCATCTCGTCTGCAATCATTCCGGAAATGGTTGTTGCCTTTGTATCTCCCGGGATGGCGATCATATCCAGACCTACCGAACATACACAGGTCATTGCCTCTAATTTTTCAAGGGAAATTGCGCCTGCCTCTACCGCGTTGATCATCCCCTGATCCTCGCTGACCGGAATAAAAGCACCACTTAAACCACCCACATAAGAAGAAGCCATCACGCCGCCCTTCTTTACCTGATCATTGAGCATGGCAAGTGCTGCAGTGGTTCCCGGTGCACCTGCATACTCCAGACCGCACTCACAGAGAATATCCGCAACACTGTCTCCGATTGCCGGAGTCGGTGCCAGGGAAAGATCCACGATACCAAACGGAATATTTAACATCTTAGATGCCTCCTGTGCCACCAGCTGGCCGACACGGGTAACTTTAAATGCCGTCTTTTTGATTGTCTCACAGAGAACCTCAAAATTCTCTCCGCGTACTTTTTCCAGTGCATTTTTTACAACACCCGGTCCACTGACTCCGACATTGATGATCGCATCTGCCTCGGTCACTCCGTGGAAAGCTCCTGCCATAAACGGATTATCGTCCGGTGCATTGCAAAAGACCACCAGCTTCATGCAGTCGGCAGAATCGTTGTCCTTTGAAATTTCTGCCGTCTGAAGAATAATCTCGCCCATAAGCCTTACTGCGTCCATGTTAATGCCCGTCTTGGTGGATGCCAGGTTTACGGAACTGCATACACGTTCAGTACTGTGCAGTGCCTGTGGAATAGAACGGATCAGAAGTTCATCCGCTTTCGTCATTCCTTTAGATACCAGTGCGGAATATCCGCCGATCAGATTGACGCCGACCGTCTTTGCTGCACGATCCATAGTTGCGGCGATTGTAGCAAAATCCTCCGGTGTCTTACAAGCCGAACCGCCCACCAGCGCAATTGGTGTCACAGAAATTCTCTTATTTACGATTGGAATGGAATAACTTTTTTCAATCTTTTCTCCGGTCGCTACCAGATCTTTTGCCACGGTTGTAATCTTGTTGTAAATATTCTGATTCAGACGATCCAGATCCGAATCAATACAGTCAAGAAGACTGATCCCGAGTGTGATGGTTCTCACATCCAGATTCTCCTTCTCGATCATTTCGTTGGTTTCCTGTACTTCCCAGCTGTTAATCATTCTTTGCTTCCTCCATGTTTTAGATACGATGCATTTTTTCAAAAATTTCTTCACGCTGACATTTGATTGAAACGCCTATTTTTTCTCCCAATGCATCCATTTCTCCGGAAATCTCTGCAAAGTGCTTCTTTGCATCTGCCATATCCACAATCATCATCATATTAAAAAATCCAGAAACAATCGTCTGTGAAATATCAAGCACGTTTACGCCGTTGTCAGCAAGATAAGTACATACCTTTGCAATAATACCGACGGTATCTTTTCCTACTACTGTAATGATTGCTTTGTCCATTGTTTTTTCCATAATATAAACTCTCCTTTTTACTCTGCACGAATTACAGGCGAAACCGCATTTCTTTTTGCCACATACATCGGGAAATCATCCGCTTTGTACGGATTATCCCCCATCGTAACTTCCAGACGCACTGCTTCATACGCCAGTTCCTCGTAATTATTTTCCTTGCTTAAATGGCCCAGTACCACTGTGCCGAATTTATCATGAAGAAGTTCACAGAGCAGCTGGCCGCTCCGCTCATTCGACAGATGTCCCCTGTTTCCCATAATCCTGCGTTTCAGCGGATAAGGGTATACGCCCGTTTCGAGCATATGAATATCATGATTTGCCTCCAGCAGCAAAGTATCAAGTCCCTGCAGCTGCTGCACAATCTCATCATCATAATTTCCCAGATCGGTTACTACCGCAAAGGTACGGTTTCCTTTTTTTATCCGGTATGCCACAGGATCCGCCGCATCATGTGAGATATGGATCGGGGTAATCGTCAGGTCTCCGATTACAAAATCTTCCTGCGGAACAATTTCATGAAATAATTCCGGGTCGATCTTTCCCACAGACGGCGTGTTCTTAATGGCTTCAATGGTTCCTGCCGTCGCATACATCGGCAGCCCATATCTTCTTGCCATAACACCAAGTCCCGCGATATGATCCAGATGTTCATGTGTAACCAGAATCCCATCCATATCCTGACTCTTTAAATCCACCTCGTTTAATCCATTCTCAATCCGCTTTCCGCTGATCCCCGCATCAATTAACACATGGTGGTTGTCCGAGCCTACACAGATACAGTTTCCACTGCTGCCACTTGCAATACTGCATAATTCTAACATACTATTTCTCTTTCCAGTAAATTTCTACCCGGTCTCCATTATTAAGCGGCTGGGAAAATTCAGCTTCCATGCCATTTACAAGCGTTGCAATTGCACGTCCGTTTCCGGCGTTGAGATCAAACGTGATCCTGTCAAAAACATCCACAAATATGTAATCTTCTTTTCCCGTAAGTTCCACCGTCTCGCCATTTACCGTGACAACACAGACCGTATCTTTTTTCTCCGACTCAGCCGCCTTGGCCTCCCCGGAGGTTTCCGGAGCCATTTCTTCCCGCGATATTTCCGCGGAATCTGTCCCCCCCTCTGTTGCATTATACCGATTCTCACTCTCTGACGCAACCCCGAAGCTTAACGGTGTCCAGTCAATGGAGAAATTTTCGTATACCAGGGTCTCCATCCCCGCTTCCCTGTTATTGACCAGAATTTCACTGTCCGGGTCAATTTCCACGTCCATAAATTCTGCAATCTGTGCAACGGTATAAAAATTCCGGGTCTCGATGGAATCTCCCTCCTGAATTTCATAGGAATCCGGTTCAAGGCTTCCGTTTACCTCGACAAATTTCGGACATACCACGTTCTGTCCATTGATCACAAACGAAATCACGGACTCGTGATACTCCGGAAGCTGTCCGATGGTATACACCGCATTATCTCCTGCCGTTGATGGCTCAATCGTAATATCGGAATTTGGCTCCAGCGGTGTGTTGATATTTGCCGGTTGGCCATTCATCGTCACTATGGCGGCCTCCCCAGCCTCTCCTCTTGCGATTCTTGCGCCTCCATTCACGGTGAAATTGATCGGCATTCCGCGTTTCGGAAACAGCTGGTCATTCGGAAATCCCGCCTGCATTGCCGCATCCACAATGGTAAGTCTGTTATTATCATACAGTTTCAGGCGTTCTCCGTTGAAGCGGACCATAATAAAATTATTTTTCTGTTCATAATAATTCAGGCAGATTCCAATCGGTGTGACAAGCAGCGGATCTTTTTTGATATCTTCCTGCTCAAATGTCACTTCTTTAAGCACTTCTTCGCCTCTTAATGCCACACGCTCCGTCGGCAGATCCAGATGCCCGGCAAGTTTTTCCGTAAATCCGTGAATCTTTCCGCCACCACCGACAACAAAGCAGGCGCTTACGGTTTTATCCCCATTCAGTTCCTTGATCTTTGCAGCCACCTCGGAAGTAATCTTCTCCACCGTCGGGGCAACCAGCTCCCAGATCTCCTTGGATGGAATGGTATGGGAAATACTCATAATATCCTCATATGTCACTTCATCCTCACTCGAAGATGCCAGTTTCATTTTCTCTGCAGTCTGAAAATCAACCAGATACTGCTGCACGATCAGCTCGGTCAGTTCATCCCCTGCATATGGAATCATACCATAAGCTATGATACTTCCCTCTCTTGTGATGGAAATATCTGATGTTCCCGCTCCGACATCGACCAGCGCAATATTTAACATCCGGAAATTTTCAGGGATTGCCACATTGATCGCCGCAATTGGCTCCAGTGTCATATTGGCAACCGTCATTTTAGCCTGACCGACTGCGGAATACAGCCCGTCCACAACATCTTCCGGCAAAAATGTTACGATAATGTCCTCACCGATTTTATTTGCTTTATGTCCTTCAATACTGATAAATACTTCTTCGTTTAAATAATATTTCACAACCGAATATCCGACACAGTAAAACTTATATTTTGTGTCATTCTGTTCCCGCAAAATATCCTGTGCCTGCTCTACCCCCAGAAGATTTAATGTGTGGATATCTTCTCCTGTAACGACCGACTCCTCCGCATACTCATACTCCACATGCGTAGTGACGGTTTTTAACACACGGCCGGCGGCTGCAATACACACTTCCGAAAGCGGTGCATCCAGCTGCGCCTCCAGCTCTGCTTTTACAGCGGAAATCGTACGCGCCACTTTTCCAATATCATGAATCTGTCCATCCAGCATGGACCGTGTCTCATGCTGTCTGACATACTGTGCCTCTACAATAAAGGCTCCATCTTCTGTCCGGTGTCCAACCGTTCCCACCACATTGCGGGTTCCTATATCCAAACCAAATACGTTATTCATATGCTTCTCTCCTCAGCGCTTCCTCTGTCTGTGTCAGTGTTTCTTCCAGTGTCCCGTTATTATCTATTACCACCCGGCAGTGTCTGCGGTATTCCTCCTCGCTCAGCTGGCTGGCAAAAATCCGGTCCACATGTGCATCGGAATACCCTCTTGATGCCTTCAGACGAGCTCTCCGGTTTTCTTCTGTAGTATAAATATACCAGAGTTCATCACAGATTTCATCATAATGTTCCTCGATCAGAAGTGCAGCTTCCAAAACCAGCAGAAAAAGTTTTCCAGCCCGTTCCTCTGCCTCTTTCTGCTGCAGAACATATTCCCGGACCGCCGGATGTACAATGGCATTCAGTTCTTCTCTTTTCCGGTCATCGGAAAAGATGACAGTTGCAAGCTGCGCACGGTCCAACGATCCGTCCGGCTGATAAATGTCTTCCCCGGCAAATTTTTCTTTTAACTTTTGAAAACATTCCGTCCCCGGCTGCATCAGATCATGTGCAATCTCATCTGCCAGCATAACCCTGATACCCGGCTTTGACGCAAGATGTGCAAGTATGGCAGATTTTCCTGCTCCCACCCCTCCTGTAATTCCAATAAACCGCATTCCATCACCTCCCGGGTTTGTTCCTTTTCGTATATTTTTCTTAATGAGCCTCATACCAGTCCTGTCCGCATGCCGTACCGACGGCAAGTTCCACTTTCAGATCGGCTGCTTTTTGCATTTCTTCTTCCAAAAGTGCAATGACCTTTTCCTTTTCTTCCTCCGCAGTCTCAATCAACAGTTCATCATGTACCTGCAAAATCAGACGCGAACGGAAATGTTCCCGGATCAGACGGTCATGTACCCGGATCATGGCAATTTTGATAATATCCGCCGCCGTTCCCTGAATCGGGGCATTCATGGCGACACGCTCGCCAAACTGTCTTGTCATAAAATTACCCGATGACAGCTCCGGAATCGGACGGATGCGTCCAAACAAAGTTCTTGTATATCCCTTTTCCTTTGCCTGTGCTACGGTGTTGTCCAGAAATTCTTTGATCTTCGGATATGTTTCAAAATAGCTGTCGATAAATCCCTGCGCTTCTTTGGTTCCTATATTTAAATCCTGACTCAGTCCATAGGCACTGATGCCGTATACAATTCCAAAGTTTACAGCCTTGGCATTTCTTCTCTGTAAGTCTGTCACTTCATCAAACGCTACATGAAATACTTTGGATGCCGTACTTCGATGAATGTCCTGATTTTCGCGGAACGCCTCAATCAGCTGCTCATCACCGGACATATGTGCCAAAAGCCGCAATTCAATCTGTGAATAATCGGAATCGACAAACAAATCTCCCGGCATTGGATGAAATACTTTTCTTATCATCTTTCCAAGTTCAATCCGGATCGGGATATTCTGCAGATTCGGATCTGTACTGCTCAATCGCCCGGTTGCCGTGATCGTCTGATGGAACGTTGTATGGATTTTTCCGGTTGCATCAATAAAGTTTGACAGACCATCTGCATAGGTAGATTTGAGTTTGGAAAGTTTCCGGTATTCCAGAATATCTGCAACAATCGGATAATCTCCGGCAAGTTTTTCCAAGACTTCTGCAGAAGTCGAAAAACCGGTCTTTGTCTTTTTTCCATTCGGAAGCTGCATCTTTTCGAAAAGAATCACGCCGAGCTGTTTCGGAGAATTTATGTTAAACGTCTCTCCCGCTTCCTCATAAATTTTCTGTTCCAGTTCCCCGATGGAAACCGACAGTTTCTGACCATACTCTTTTAATGCATTGGCATCGATACAGATTCCATCCTGTTCCATATCCGATAAGACAAACACCAGAGGCATCTCGATTTCGCGCATCAGCTGCTCCATCCCATGTTCCTTAAGTCCTTCCTTAAGAACTGCGGCTGATTTCCATGTAATATAAGATTCCCAGCAGGCATACCGGAGCACATCCGCTTCCTTTTCCGTGATGACATCCCCCGGCATCTGTTTGCCAAGCAGATCTGTTCTCGACGGAATCATCAGTCCCAGATAGTCTTTTGCAATATCCTCGTATGGATACGCTCCCTTGAGTGGATTGAGCAGGTATGCTGCAATCGTACGGTCAAAAAAACGGGTTCTCATTTCTTCCGGTACATCGTGCAGATCAAAAGCAGCCAGCGCCGGCTTTAAATCTGCCGCATACAGTTCCTGTCGTTCCAGTAGATCCTGTTTTAATTTTTCTGCCGGAAGTTCCTGTGAAGCCACCATAAGATAATTGTCTTCTTCCGAAAACGAAATGGCAAGCCCGGCAAATTTCTGTTCCTCTGCGGTATCAAACAGGGAAAGCTGCTGGTTTTGTACTCCCTGCTCCACCACATAAAAGCCTGCCGCTTTTCCCTCGGCTTTTTTCCAGATCCGGTCTGCCGTCTTCTGATCCTTTACGATCTGAAAACTTTCTTCCGCATGGTTTTTTGGTGCGTCCACGGTAAACCGGTTCAAAAGATTTTTAAATTCGAGTCTCTTACACAGCAAATAGGCTTCCTCTGTATACAGAGAAGCCTTTCCGTCTATCTTTGCATTGGCAAAATCATAATCCACCGGAACATCTGTGATGATGGTTGCAAGTTCTTTGCTCATCACTGCCTGATCCCAGTATTCTACAATATTTTTGGATGCACGCGGTGGCTTTACCACATCCGCATGTGCATGAACTTCCTCAATGCATCCATACTGTCCGATCAGCGCAGTCGCTGTTTTTTCTCCAATTCCCGGCACACCCGGAATATTGTCTGCCGTATCCCCCATCAGGGCTTTTACGTCGATAAATTCCTTCGGTGTCACCTGATACCGTTCTTTGACATCTGCCGCCAGATAATCTTCAATCTCTGTTCCGGTACGCTTCGTCTTTGGAATACGAATCCTGACATGATCCGTAGCAAGCTGCAGCAGATCGCGGTCCCCGGATACGACAGAAACTTCCATCCCGGCACGCTCTCCCATTCCGGCAAGTGTACCGAGAAGATCATCGGCTTCGTATCCTTCCATCTCAATGGTACAGACCCCCATCGCCGCAAGCATTTCTTTCATCAGCGGAACCTGCTGCCGCAGGGCATCATCCATCGGTTTTCGTGTTCCCTTATATGCCTCATACATTTTATGACGAAAAGTTGGTGCATGAACATCAAATGCAACCGTCAGATAATCCGGCTGTTCCTCCTCTAATATTTTAAAAAGAATATTCAAGAATCCGTACACGGCATTGGTATGCAGACCTTCGGAATTTGTCAGATCCGGCAGTCCAAAAAATGCACGGTTTAATATGCTGTGTCCATCAATCAGCACCAGCTTTTCACTCATTACTTCTATTTCCTTCCCGGCCACGGTTTATATTGCCCGTGTTGCCTCCTTCAGCCATGCCAGCTCCTCTCCCTGCAGATACGGGGAAACAACTTTGTATACATTGGCATGGTAATCATTCAGACGTTTCTTTTCAACCTCCGTCATCTGTTTCGGATCGATAGCATCCAGATCAAACGGAACATAGGTCAGATTTTCAAAATACATAAACTGACCATATTCATTTTTTTCGCCTTTTTGGCATACTAATTCGTTTTCCAGACGTATTCCGTATTTTCCTTCGATATAAATTCCCGGTTCATCCGTAGTTACCATTCCTTCTTCAAAAACAGCTCCCCCCGGACGATCCTCAGTTCCTTTATAGCGGAATGCATTCGGTCCTTCATGCACATTGAGCACATATCCCACACCGTGTCCGGTCCCGTGTTTAAAGTCAAGTCCGGCTTCCCAGAACGGTTCACGCGCGATAATATCAAGGTTCATCCCGCTGCATCCATACAGGAAACGGGCATTTGCCAGATTCATATTGGATCTGCATACACGGGTAAAATCCGCTTTCATCTCTTCTGTCACCGGTCCGAGTGCAAATGTTCTCGTAATATCTGTCGTACCTTCCAGATAATGTCCTCCGGAATCCACCAGAAGAAGTCCCTCCGGTTTCAGTGGAACATCACTTTCCGGTGTTGCTGCGTAATGTACGATTGCTCCATGATCCGCATACCCGCAGATCGTATCAAAGCTCAAATCCAGCAGGCCTTCCTGTTCTCTGCGGAGACTCTCCAGATAATCCGATGCGGAAATTTCCGTCATTGGAATTTTCCCCACATTTTTCTTCAGCCAGTACATGAATCTGCACATTGCCACTGCATCTTTTACATGGGCTTTTCTCGTATTGGAAATCTCTGTCTCATTTTTGACAGCTTTCATCTCCAGCGTCGGATCTTCTGCATCTATAATCTGTGCAGACTCCGGCAGATTATTACAGATTTTTGTATTAACCACAGCGCGATTAAGCAGAATCGTCTGATTCTCCAATGTTTTTACATACTCATAAAATGCCTCATACGGACGCGTGGTAATTCCATTCTTCTGCAGATATTCCCGCAGGGTATCATCGACAACTTCTTCCTGCAGGAACCAGATGCACTGTTCCTGTGTCAATGCCAGGTAGGAAAGAACAACCGGTACATAACTGATGTCATTTCCACGTACATTCAAAAGCCACGCAATATCATACAAAGAAGCCAGCAAATGCACCTCTGCACCTTTTTCCTTCATTTTTTCACGGACTGCGGCAAGCTTATCTTTTGTACTTCTTCCACTGTATGCTTCATCCAGAATCCACACAGGTTCTTTGGACATCGGCGGACGATCTTTCCAGATCTGTCCGATCAGATCCTCCTGTACATAAAGTTTTCCGTGTTTCTTTTCTGCGATCTGCTGCAGTTTTGCGCCCCATCTTCCATTGACAACCCTTCCGTCAAATCCGATGGTCCCGCCCTCTTTCAGCGTCTGTTCCACATATTCATCAACCGTAGGAACATGTTCCTCTCCCATACGGTACAGTGTGACCGTTGTCCCTTCTAACTGTTTTGCCGCCTGCACAAAATATCTTCCGTCTGTCCACAGTCCGGCCTTAGTCCGTGTAATCACTGCTGTTCCGGCCGAACCGGTAAATCCGGTAATAAATCTTCTTGCTTTAAAATATTCTCCAACATACTCCGATTCATGAAAATCAGCGGTTGGCACAATATAAACTGCAATGTCCCTTTTTTCCATCTCCTGTCTGAGCGCAGCAAGTCTTTCCGGTATCATTGCATGTCCTCCTTCATCTCAAAAAATTTCGTATCAAGTTCCGGATAAGAACGTTTCAGGGAAATCGGTTTTCCGGAACGGTTCAAAAAGCAGTGGCTGCTTCTCGCCGTCGTCCGCAGTTCTCCGGTTTCCTTGTCCGTCATCACATACTCGACTTCCATCTTAATTCCGTTATATTTCACCAGTTTCGTCTGAATCACAACGGTATCATCAAAATGTACCATACTGTGATACTCTACCGCAATGGATAAAACCGGACTGATAATTTCCATTTCTTCCATCTGTTTATAGCTCAGCCCCATCTGATCCATCAGATCCATTCTCGCTTCTTCCATCCATTTCACATAATTGCTGTGATGAATGATGCCCATCTGATCCGTTTCGTAATATTTTGCATGATGTTCATACGGGCGTAATTTTATACCGGTCTGCTGTCCGGCAACCTGTATCTCGTTTCTCATATCAGACACCTCCTGTACAGAAACTTAACATCTATATTATGCCACAAGCAGACCAGAAATTCAATGAAGTTTCATGGTTTCCCGGCGGTGTTCCGGCACTGCATGAACCGTAACGTTTACTGTTCCTCATACACCTCTTCATAATCGCTCTCATCTGCAAATAAAACATACTTTCCGTCCAGATATCCCATATATCCGTTTTCTACCACATATCCCTTCATATTTTGTCTTCTTCCTTTCTTTTATTTCCCGTTCTTTTTGGTTGAAGACAGTATCTCATATTCAGTGTCCGATAAATGGTACACAAAATCCCCCGGAAATTTCCGGGGGATGAAAAACTACTTATTTTTCTTTTCTTTTTTTGTCGGTGGAATACTATATTTGCGTGCATACGAATCAAAGCACTCCAGATAAGCATCGTCTTTCATGTGACGGACGCTCTTTAAATACTCATGGGTATCAAATTCCGAAGTCTCCGTCTCAATCATTGCTACCGCAACATTGGAACAGTGCGCTGCGATTCTTTCCAGATTCGTCAGCAGATCATTAAACGCAAATCCCTGCCGGAATTCACATTTTCCTTCCCGCAGTCTGGTTACATGCCGGTTTTTGAGATCATTGCACAAAATTCCGATCAGTTCCCGCAAAGGCTCGATTTTTGCAGCCATCTCCAGATCATCCTCGCAGAAAGCATCAACTGTCAGATCGACAATCTCCCTGACTGCTGCCTCCAGCACGGAAAGTTCCTTCTGTGCCGACTCGGAAAATGTAATCTTCTTTTCCGAAATTTCATTTGCAACATTAGAAATATTGACCGCATGATCTCCCAGACGCTCAAAATCACTGATCGTGTGCAGGAATTTTGACACCTGCTGCATCTGAACGGTAGACATCTCCTGTCCGGTCAGCTGCATAAGATATGTGCCAAGCTTGTCCTCATATTTGTCAATCAGGTTTTCTTTTTCCTGTACTTTATTGTACTTATCCTGTGAATAATCTCCTAACAGTGAAAGTGCACGGTTAATGTTCTTGCGTGCCTTCTTTGCCATGCCGTTGACCGCCGTATGGCTCTGTCCGATGGCAAGTGCCGGATACGCCAGAAATCGTTCTTCGAGGAGATCGAAATCTGCCTGCTCTTCCAGATCCTCCGGATCGTCTTTGATCAGACGGAATACCAGTTTCTCAATCAGATTAATGCACGGAAGCAAAATCATGATTGTTGCCAGACGGAAAATAGAGTTCATCATGGCGATCTTGATCGGGCTCATCGTCATATTCAAAAACTTAAAGTGTACAAAAGCATTGACACTGTAAAAGACAATCGACCAGAAAATCATACCGAACAGATCGTTCAGCAGATAAATCAGGGCTGTACGTTTTCCGTTTTTATTTGTACCGATGGAAGAAAGCAGTACCGGGCAGGCCGCTCCTACTCCAATTCCCATCGTAATCGGAAGTGCTGCCGCAAAACTGATACTTCCGGTCACGGACAATGCCTGCAGAATACCAACGGATGCGGAAGCACTCTGTAAAACTGCAGTAAACGCAATTCCCACAATAATTCCCATAAACGGATTTTCAAACTTTGTGAGAAGATTGACGAAATGCGGGTTATCTTTCAATGGGGAAACTGCCCCGCTCATCGTCTGCATTCCTACCATGAGGATTGCAAAACCAAGCATGATATCTCCCACATTTTTGTAGTTTGCCTTTTTGACAAACATCTTAAAAATAATACCGATAATCGCAACAACGGCAGAAATGGTTGCCGTGGACAACAACTGTGCGATACCGCTGGACCCATCAATATAGGAAAGACAAAGAATCCATCCGGTAACACTCGTACCGATATTTGCTCCCATGATAATTCCAATCGCCTGTGCGACTTTCATCATTCCCGAATTTACGAATCCGACAACCATGACGGTCGTCGCGGAAGATGACTGAATAATCGCTGTAACTATCGTTCCAAGAAGTACACCTTTGATCGGTGTATTTGTGAGCTTATACAATACAAGCTCCAGTTGGTTTCCTGCCACACGTTTGAGTCCGTCTCCCATCAGAGACATTCCATAAAGAAATAGTGCAACACCACTCAGAAGTGTCAGGACAATCATTATGCCATTCATATCTGTTTCCTTTTCTTGTTCTTCTTTTTTACATGCTTCGATTTATTATAAAACACTTCTCATGGTTTTTACAATCACTTTACTCAAATTTTATGTTTTTATTTTTGAAACAGACTCCGGATCATATCAAACAGCTTTTCAAAAAAGGCTGCTATCTTCTGTCCGATATTCTTGTCCGCAAGCTGATTCTGCAGCTGGGAAGCCCATGCAGATGCCTGATTTTTAATGGAATCCCAGTTCAGGTCCAGTCCCTGCAGTTTTTTCATCAGACCAAGAAGTTTCTGCTTGTCATCGTCCGATAATTTCAGATCATATTTATCCGCAAGTTTTTCAATCGCCTGTTCAATCTCCTCCGGCGTTTTGATCTTTCCACTGGCAATCTGCCCTTTCAGATCTGCAATCATCGCCTCCACATCATTGGAATCGCCGTCAATACTCTGCTCAAGATCTCCGGTTGTGACAAGTTCATCCATTGCAGCATCCACAACCGATTCATCCAGTTCCTTTCCGGTCAGTTTTTCATATGCCTCAAACGTTCCGACCAGTGCTGCCGTCCCGGAAAGCGGAAACGGTCCCGCAACAATCACATTGGCATCTTCCACCCCTGCAGTGGCAAGTGCGTTCTTGTACATGCCCGCCGTACAGTAGTTAATGTTGTATGTGGATACCTTCAGCCCGTTACCGGAATCTGCCAGGGAAACCAGCACGGAAGAAAGCGCTTTCGTTCCGATCTGTTTTTTCGGAACATAAGAATCCAGATACTGATGTTCTTCTGCATTGCTCACATAAACCACATCATATTTATCAAAATCCGCCGCTTCGATCCCCATATAAGATAACACGGTATGCTGCTGGTCTGCAGTCAGATCCGCTCCGAGCGCCAGATATGGCTTGTCGTCCAGTGTAATTTCCACATCATCCCCGTTATCTTCCTGTGCATCCTCTGCCTCTGTCGCATACACCGGTGCCGGAACTGCTGCACTTCCAAGAACCATGCCTGCCACAAGAATACCTGCCATATATTTTTTCAAACCTTTCATTTTTACCTCCATTCATAATCCAGAACAAATGTATTTCCCTGCACATGTGCTTTTGCCATGGCTCCGGTAACAACCGGCATCATAGGAGCCATGTGTCCGATGTCCAGATCCATGATCACCGGAACCTGATACTCTGCCAGCAGATCAGTTACTGCCCGGTAATGATCAATCCCGAATGCTTCTTCTCCGAAACACACCGGCCGTCCGATCAGAAATCCCTTCACATGCGAAAACCATCCGGCCTCTTTCATCTGCCAGATGGCACGGCGGATGGACATCACATGCAGATCACAGGCTTCCAGAAACCAGAGAAATCCATCCTCTTTATACCGCTCCTGAAATTCTTTTACGTGATCAAAGCGCGTACCGAGAAGGTTTACCAGACAATCCATACATCCGCCGATCAGTCTTCCCTCCATTGTAACATTTTCGGCTCCCTGTGGAAATACTTTCAGTTCCACCGGCTCCGTCACATGATACGGCGCCAGCGGATGTTCTTCATCTTTGACAGATTCTTTCTCCCACAGATCATAATTATGCACACGGGTAATCTTTCCGCAGAGCAGATCCAGTGCGTCCTGCACGGCCGGATGCCACGGTTCCATTCCAAACGCGGCTGCGCACGGTCCGTAAACAGCTGCCGTATCCGCAATCGTTGCAGATAAGAACGTAAAATTGGTATTATCGGAAAACCCCATATACCACTTTGGCTTCGCCTGCGCAATCCCTGCGAAATCAATATACGGAACAACTTCACACATCAGCTCCCCGCCACCGCAGGAAATAATGACGTCATTTTCGGTTCCGCAATAGCTTTCATTCAGTTCTTTGCCACATAATGCCGGGTCGTTGCTGATCCCGATTCCCTTATCCACCAGACAATTCGGCCCCATCTGTGTATGATATCCCATCTGCCCAAACCGTTCTCTTGCATGTGCAAATGCTGTATAATAAGGTTCTGTCGCACAGCCGAATGACGGCGCAACAAATCCGATCGTTCCATGTTCTTTTAAAAATTCCGGAAATCTCATATTCACTCTCCTTTTTCGTTTCAGGCTTTTCCTGTTTCCTCATTATATAAGAAAAAAGACCGCAGTGCAATCCACTGACGGTCTCTCATACACAGTAACAACAAATATTTATCCCGCATACTGCGCAAACTGATAACGGAATTTCTGTAAAAAATACAGATAGTAGGATTTCATATTAAACCACAGGGAAAAATCCTTGCGATAATGAAATTTTGTAACATATAAAATTCCCTGACGATTGCACCATATATAAATATCATTCAGCCCAAGCCGCTTGATTCCGCGGATATTGCGCAGAAAGGTCTCAATTTTTGATAACTCTCCCTCATCACGGGCATACAGATGAAAAATGGTATTCGGGCATTCGATCAGAATATGTCCTGCCGGCTTTTCTGCCATATCATATACCTCCCTGATTACTCCTCTTATATGTATCTATGGTACTACAATATCTGTCAAAAAACCAGTCAATTTTACACATTTTTCCAATTATTTCACACGCCTTCTGCATTTGAAAAATCCGGAATAAAACTTTCTTTTGCCACCCCCGGCTCCTGAATGAAAGCCTGGGTAATTCCAAGCGCAATCGCAGCGTCCACATAGCGGTCATATGTGCGCCGGCTCACCCGGTGCGCAAGTTGCGGATAATCTCTGACATGTTCTAGCGGCGTATACTGACTCATCAGACTCACATAGATTTTGTTCTGGTATGTTTCATATAAATACCGGACAATGTTTCTGGCATCTTTCAGACATCCGGGCAAAAGCAGCTGGCGCACAATCACACCCCTCTTCATCACAGCTCCCTCGCAGGCTTCTTTCGGCACGTCTTCGCCTCTTTTTTCTTCCCACGCAAACACCGGCCGGGGCTGCTGACGCACCATCTCTGCAATTGCAGCCTTTGCTGTCTGCGGATAATCTGGTGCATGGGAATATTTTGCCGCAAGAAACGGGTCCATATACTTAAAATCCGGAAGATAAATATCCACGATTCCTTCCAGTGCCTTGATGGTATCCACATTCTCATAGCTTCCCGTATTGTATACAATAGGAACCGCAAGTCCCTGCCGTCTCGCCTGTTCTACCGCCCGGATGATATGCGGCACATACTGCCCCGGTGTAACCAGATTGATATTGTTCGCCCCCTGTTCCTGCAGTTCCAGAAAAATCTCCACCAGCCGTTCCGGTGTGATTTCTTTTCCCGCAGTCCCCTGTGCAATCGACTCATTCTGACAAAACACACAGTGCAGGGCACAGCCGGAAAAAAAGACGGCTCCCGAACCTTTTGTTCCGCTGATACACGGTTCTTCCCAGAAATGCAGAGCCGCCCGTGCTACCTTTAATGTCTCTGTCACCCCACAGATTCCAGTTTTTCCCTTACTGCGCTGCGCCCCGCATGTGCGCGGACACAGCATGCAATTGTCATAGAAATTATGATTTTTCATTTGTTTCACTTGCGATTCCTTTCCAAAACCTCTACAATGAAGTACACATACATTATATCATTTTAAGGAGCTACATATGAATCAGTCAAACTGTATGGTCGCACAGTCAGGCGGCCCAACCGCAGCAATCAACGCCAGTCTCGCCGGAGTCATCTCCGGAATAAAAAAGTCCGGCAAGTACGACACCTGCTACGGGGCAATCAATGGAATCCTCGGTATTTTAAATGAGCGTTATCTGAATCTTTCCCAGATGATCCCGGATGAAAAAACCCTTAACCGGTTAAAAGTTACACCGGCCATGTATTTAGGTTCCTGCCGGCACAAACTTCCGGACTACAAAGATGACGACTCTGCTTATGTATTCATCTTCAACCAGTTTGCAAAGTTAAACATCAAAGCCTTTTTCTATATCGGTGGCAATGACTCCATGGATACTGTACTTAAATTATCCGATTATGCCGCCAAAATCAAGAGCGACATCCGGATTATCGGAGTTCCAAAGACCATTGACAACGATCTATGCATGATCGACCACACACCCGGATTCGGTTCTGCCGCCAAATACATTGCATCCACAATGCTGGAAATTGCACACGATACGTTTATTTACGCGGTAAAAAGCGTCACTATCGTAGAAATTATGGGGCGCGATGCCGGATGGCTCACTGCTGCCAGTGCCCTGGCGCGAAATGACTACAACACCGCCCCGCATTTTATTTATCTCCCGGAAGTTGCATTTGACAAAGAGCAGTTTCTGACCGATATCCGGAACAAATTAAAAACATTAAACAATGTGATTGTTGCCGTATCCGAGGGAATCCGTGACAAAAACGGAGACTACATCACAGCTTCCAAAGCAGTGGCTGACCAGTTCGGACACCAGCAGCTCTCCGGAGCCGGAAAAGCACTTGAATTTCTGGTCAAGGAAAACATCGGCGTCAAAGTCCGTTCCATAGAAATCAATGTATTGCAGCGCTGTGCCTCCCATCTGGCATCTGCTACCGATCAGTCAGAGGCATTTGCACTCGGAGAACATGCTGTTTTGCTCGCTGAGGAAGGTGTAACCGCCTCCATGGTAACCCTGACGCGCACCTCGAATACCCCATATGCGGTAGCCTATGACCATGCCCCGATCCGCGGCATTGCCAATGAGGCAAAATCCATCCCGCGTGAATGGATCAATGCACACGGAAACGATATCCGTCAGGAGCTTTACAACTATCTTTACCCGTTAATCCAGGGAGAGGTTTCTCTCACCTATCAAAACGGTGTACCGGTGTATATGCCGGTTCCTCATTTAAAACCAGATCACGTCTCATAAAAAGGAGAGTTTTATGGCAAAACGAACAACCTCTTTGAGGGTACTCCGCGGCATTCTCTGCGGTACAGGTGCAGCTGTCATCGGCGTCTATGCAGGTTTTTGTGTTTATTACCACGGGCATTATTTCCCCCATACAACCATCGGTGGGATTTCCTGTGGCAACCAGACTGCGGATGATCTGGAAGCAAAAAACATTGCTTCCGCGCAAAATTACCAGCTGCACATAACGGATCGCAAAGGGAACAAATACACACTTTCCGGAAGTGACTTTTCCTATACTTACAAACGTTCCGGTGAAGAACAATCACTTGTAAAACAACAGAAAATCCTGTTGTGGCCGGTTGCCCTGTTTCAAAAACACCAAATAGATCTGAACCGTTCTTTTCACTACGATGAAACTGCATTAAACCAGCTGACCGATGCGCTGGCTATCTTTGATCCTTCCTATATCGAAGCACCGGAGAATGCACACCTGCGTATTACGGATGATGATTATACCATCGTAAATGAGACACCAGGAAATACCCCCATCCGCGATGAGATCATAAAGGAAATCCAAAAAGCCATAGACGATCAGGAAACTACACTCACGCTTTCCGATGCCTGCTACGAAAAACCGTCCGTAACGGCAGATGACCAGCAGATTGCAGATACGGTTTCACAGCTTGACCGGTATATGGCCGCAACCGTCACCTACGAAATCAAAGGAGCTGACGAAGGGCTGGATAAAGCCGGTATCCTGTCTTTACTTGACCTCAAAAAAGACGGCTCGGTTTCCATCAATGATACCCGGCTGACTTCCTATGTCCAGCATCTGGCAAGTACTTACAACACCTATGGGGATGTACGGAAATTCAAGACAAGCAAAGGGGACACCGTAAAAATCGGCGGTGGCGATTACGGCTGGGTAATTGACAAATCCAAAGAAAAAAAAGAGCTCTTAAAAGACTTAAAAGGTGGAAAACCTGTAAAACGGGAACCTGTCTATGAGCAGCGCGCCATGCAGAGCGGACTGGATGATATCGGCAATACTTATGTGGAAATTGACTATACCAGCCAGCATCTCTGGTATTACAAGGACGGATCACTTGTCACAGACACCGGCATTGTTTCGGGAAACATCAGCCGCGGAAACGGCTCACCGGATGGCATCTTTAAGATTGCATACAAACAGAAAGATGCCACACTTGTCGGCGAAAATTATGCGTCCGATGTCAGATATTTCATGCCGTTTGCCTACAATGTCGGCATCCACGATGCAAGCTGGCGCAGCACATTTGGCAAAGAGATCTACAAAACTTCCGGTTCTCACGGCTGTATCAATGTGCCTCCGAAAAAGGCAAAAAAACTGTTTCAGACTCTACAGGTCGGCACTCCGGTAATTGCCTATTACCGGGAACCGGTTACGCTGACGGCAGAAAACACACGCATCTCCAATGCATACTCTTATAAAGCCGAAACCGGGCTTTAACCCTGATCAAACTGACTGTTATACAGCGTTGCATAAAAGCCGTTCTGTGCCAGCAGGGTATCATGATTTCCCTGTTCGATAATCTTTCCGTCTTTCATGACCAGAATACTGTCTGCCTCCCGGATCGTGGAAAGACGATGCGCCACAATGAAACTTGTACGTCCCTTCATCATCGTCAGAAATGCCTTCTGTATACGGATTTCCGTTCTTGTATCAATAGAGGAAGTAGCCTCGTCAAGAATCAGCATCGGCGGAAGGCATAACATGACACGGGTAATACAAAGAAGCTGCTTTTGTCCCTGTGACAGATTGCCCCCATCTTCTGTAATCTCAGTATCATACCCTTTCGACAGTCTGCGGATAAAGCTGTGTGCATGGCTTGCTTTTGCCGCTGCAATCATTTCTTCCTCGGTTGCATCCGGTTTTCCCATACAGATATTCTCCCGGATGGTTCCCTTTTTCAGCCACGTTTCCTGTAATACCATTCCATAATTTTTCCGCAGGCTGTGTCTGGTCATGTGCATCACATCATGTCCGCTCACCTGGATATGCCCGGAATCAGCATCATAAAAACGCATCAAAAGATTAATCAGTGTCGTTTTTCCACATCCGGTTGGGCCGACAATGGCAATCCTCTGTCCCGGCTGTACATGCAGATTAAAATCCTCGATCAGCTTCTGCTCCGGCACATAGGAAAAATACACATGGTCAATGTCTACCGTTCCGTCTGCCTGTTCTAACTGATACGCATCTGCTGCATCCGGCTCTTCTTCTTTTGCCTCAATCAGTTCAAAGAAACGCGCCGCACATGCCAGGGCATTCTGCAATTCTGTCACAACCCCCGAAATCTCATTAAACGGCTTGGTATACTGATTTGCATAAGACAAAAAACAGGAAAGATTTCCGACAGAAAATGCTCCGCCTGTCAGAATAACGGCAAGTGCTCCCGTAATTCCCACAGCTGCATATACCAGACTGTTAACAAAACGTGTACTCGGGTTCACCAGACTCGAAAAAAAGGTTGCCCGCAGCGAATATTTCTGCAGACGGTCATTTACATCCGCAAACTGTCCGAGTGCTTCCTTTTCATGGCAAAATGCCTGTACGACCTTCTGATTTCCGACCATCTCTTCAATCAGCGCTGTCTGTTCTCCTCTCGTCTGCGTCTGCAGCTGAAACATGGAATACGTCTTTTTTGCAATAAAGCCAGCCACAAACAAAGAAATCGGTGTCAGAAGCACAACCACTACCGTAATCTTAACATTGACAAAGAGCATAAACAGCAAAGTACCGATGATCGTTGCCAGACCGGTAAACAGCTGTGTGAATCCCATCAGCAGACCATCCGCAAACGTGTCCACATCCGCAATGATACGGCTGACCATGTCCCCATGGGAATGACTGTCAATATAAGACAACGGCAGATGCTCGATCCTCTCAAACGCATCCCTTCGGATATCACGGACAATATTGTATGTCATACGGTTATTGCACATATTCATAATCCACTGTGCCGCAGCCGTGATGCCAATTACAATTGCTCCTTCTTTTGCAATTGCAAGAATCCCCGGAAAATCCACATTTCCTTTGTCCAGAATCAGGTCAATCGCCCGTCCGGTCAGAATCGGAAAATACAGTGTCAGTGCCACTGTCACCGTTGCCAGCACAACAGACAGAATCAGTATGGGAATATAGTGTTTCAGATAATGCATCACTTTTTTTAGTGTTGCAATCTGTCCGGTCATGTTCTTCTGCTTAGACATTTCCTGCACCTCCGTTCTTTCTCAGATCTTCTTTCTTAAACTGAGATTCATAAATCTCACGATAAATTTCACAGTTTTCAAGCAGCTCTTCATGCGTTCCCAGTCCCACTGCCTGTCCGTCATCCATCACCAGTATCTGGTCTGCAAACTGGATGGAAGAAGTTCTCTGGGAAACAATAAATATGGTTTTATTTCCCTGCAGATTACGCAGTGCGGCCCTCAGGCGCGCATCGGTGGCAAAATCCAGTGCCGATGCACTGTCATCGAGAATCAGAATCTCCGGATCTTTTACAACGGCACGGGCAATCGTCAGACGCTGCTTTTGTCCGCCGGAGAGATTTCGTCCGCCCTGTTCAATCACATAATCCAGACCGCCCTCTTTTGCATTTACCACATCCGCTGCCTGGGCCACTTCAATCGCATGCCACAACTGTTCCTCTGTCGCATCCGGATTTCCCCAGCGCAGATTCTGTGCAATCGTTCCCTGAAACAATACGGCTTTCTGCATGACAACACCAATGCGCTGTCGCAGATCCGCAAGCGGATACTCTCGCACATCGGTTCCCGCAACTTTTATACTTCCCTGGGATACATCGTAAAAACGCGGGATCAGGTTGACCACCGAACTTTTACCGGAACCGGTTCCACCGATAATCCCGATTGTCTGTCCTTTTTTCACTTTCAGATTAATATCTGTAAGAGAATCCTGCGCATTTCCCGCATATTTCATGGAAACATGGGAAAATTCCACCTCCAGTTCACCGGATGCGCTTTTCTTTGTCTCTGTGACAGAATCCGTAATCGTCGGTACTACCTCAAGCACCTCCTGAATACGGTTTCCACAGGCAATCGCCTTATTGATGGTAATGATCAGATTTGCAAGTTTTACCAGCTCCACCAGTATCTGTGACATATAGTTTACCAGTGCAATCACCTCACCCTGACTGATCCTTCCGATGTCAACCTGCCGGCCTCCGACCCAGATCACAGCAATAATTGCGAAATTAATAATCACATAAGTCAGAGGGTTCATCAATGTGGAAATTCTTCCTACCAGCATCTGAATCTTTGTCAGATAAGCGTTGCTCTCATTAAAATCCTTCGTTTCCTCTTCCTGCTTGTTAAAGGCACGGATGACACGGGCACCGTCTAAATTTTCCCGCGTGTGTCCGAGAACCTCATCAAGCCCGCGCTGTACCTTCTTAAACAGCGGAATACTGACAAGCATCACGGAAAAAACAACAACCGACAAAAGTGGAATTGTAACGACGAAAATCAGCGCTGCCTTTACATCCACGGTAAATGCCATGATCATGGCACCAAATACAATAAACGGAGACCTTAAAAACAGCCGGAGTACCATATTGACGCCCGACTGCGTCTGGTTGATATCGCTGGTCATACGTGTGATCAGCGTAGAAGTCCCAATGGTATCCATTTCCGAAAAAGACAGTTTCTGAATATGGGAAAACAGTGCATAGCGGACTTTGGTAGAAAACCCTACCGCCGCTTTCGCCGCAAAGTACTGTGCCGTAATCGAACATGCCAGTCCGATCAGTGCAAGCAGCACCATAACGCCTCCCATCTTAAAAATATAAGACTTGTTTGATGCCGCAATTCCATGATCGATAATCGCTGCCACAACAAGCGGAACAACCAGTTCAAAAGATGCTTCTAACAGCTTAAACAGCGGCGCCAGAATACATTCTTTGCGGTATTCGTTCAGATAAATCAGTAATTTTCTCATAATCCCTTTTCCTTTATATTTATTTGCCTGAATCATTATAACACTCACACCCAGGGGATTCAACTGCTTCGCCCGTCCTCTCCCGGAACCAGGCAACGACAAAAAGACCGGCACAAGCCAGTCTCTTTGCAATAAAGTATGTTGAACATTTAATTAATGGCACCCATGACAGTTCTTGCAGTCACCACCACAGGTTATGGATTTTCCATTTTTTTTGTCTTTGATGATGCTTCTAATCACAAGAGAAACCACTACTAACAAGATGATTAATACAATTGCGGTACCCATTACTACCACTCCTTCCATCAAACAAAGAGGACGATCCATACGTTTTTTCTGATTCAATGTTAGTATATCCTAACTCCCATTAGTTGTCAACAACTTTTGTTAATTTTTTTGCTAGACCATTTACGCAGATTATGTTATAATCCTACTTAATGAAACAAAAGGTAACATTGGGAGGAATCAATCATGCATAGTACGGAATCATCCGAGAATTATTTAGAGACTATTTTAATATTAAGTAAAAAACTTCCGGTGGTGCGTTCCGTTGACATTGCCAACGAACTTGGCTTTAAAAAATCAAGTGTCAGTATCGCCATGAAAAATCTCCGTGAAAAAAATCAGATCACGGTCACAGACGCCGGATTTATATATCTGACAGACGAAGGACGTGCCATCGCAGAAATGATCTACGAGCGGCATGAGCTGCTTTCCAAAGGACTAGTCGCATTGGGTGTCGATCCAAAAGTAGCTACAGAAGATGCATGCCGTATCGAGCATGTGATCAGCGCAGAAAGCTTTGCTGCCATCAAAAAACATCTTCATCTGTCAAGAGACGCAGAATAATCTGTCCCGCCGGGGATCTTGTAAATACATAAAAAGAACCGGATACCGCTTTTGTTTATCACCAGCAGCGGTATCCGGTTTTTTATTCCTCTTTCGTTTTTCCGGCATCCTCATAGGTATCCAGGAAATGATGTCTCACTCCATCTTTTTTATATCCAATCACGGTATTTAAATTTACATTCTCCACACTGCGGAAAATATTTTTGGCTACATAAGGATTCTCCTGTTCAAGACTATGGATCAGACGCTTCACATCTGCTCTCTTTGACCCTTTTTCTGTTCCTCCACAGGATGCACACCCTTCGGTAAAACGACAGGCACACTGAATGAAATGCAGGTCATTGTACTGTGCCCAATGAATGATATCCGCTTCCCTCACAAGATACAGCGGGCGGATCAGTTCCATTCCCTCAAAATTTGTACTGTGCAGCTTCGGCATCATCGTCTGAATCTGCGCACCGTACAACATTCCCATCACAATGGTCTCGATGACATCATCAAAGTGATGCCCCAGTGCGATCTTATTACATCCCAGTTCCCGTGCTTTGCTGTACAGATACCCTCTGCGCATCCGTGCACAAAGATAACATGGGGAATCCGTAATATCCACAACGGTATCAAAAATTTCTGTCCGAAACACCGTAATCGGAATATTGAGCATTTTCGCATTATTTAATATTGTCTGGTAATTCACCTCATTATATCCCGGATTCATAACCAGAAAAACAACTTCAAAATTTTTCTTTCCGTGTCGTTCCAGCTCCTGAAATAATTTTGCCATGAGCATGGAATCTTTTCCGCCGGAAATGCACACAGCGATCTTATCTCCATCCTGTATCATTTCATACGCATTGATTGCCTTTGTAAAAGGTCTCCAGACCGTCTTTTTGAATTTTTTAATGATACTGCGCTCCGCATCCGCCGCCTTGTCTGCCAGGCGCTCTGCAGTCCCGTCATCCTCTTTCATAAAGTCTGCCAGTTTTTTGCGCAGATAGGAACGGTATCCGCCCTCTATGCTGTATATCTCATATCCTTTGTCCGATAACTCTTCCGCGATTTCATCACTTCTCTGTCCGGTATAACAGAACAGATACACCGGCTGATCCTTCGGTATCTCCCCGATATGATCCATAAATGTTTCCCAGAAAATATGCTTCGCCCCCGGATAGGTTTCCTTTGTATAATCTTCCTCACTTCTTATATCAATCACCAGTTTTTCTCTCTGGTCATTTTGCAGCTCATCTACTGTTTTTCGGTACATGCCTTTTCTCCAATTCTGAATTGTTCCATAAAATCCATTCCTCATTATAGCATTGTACCCTGCCCCGAACAAGTCTCAATTACAGCAACAGCACTTTCTATACCGTTTCTTCATGTTCCCGTATCATTTTAAACAGCTGTACCCGGTTTCGTATCCCCAGTTTCCGGTATATATTTAAAATATGTTTTTTAAGGGTATTCGTACTGATCGTAAGTTCTTCACAGATGACCGGATTTTCTTTTCCCTGCATCAGATTGTAGAGTATGGTATTTTCCCTCCTGGTCAGACCGTATTTTTCCACCGCCTGTGTAACCGTAAGTTTTTCTCCATCCTCTCCCAGCTTTTTTTTATTTTTTTCCATCCGGTACGCCAAATGATCTTTGAGCATATCGAGGACAAAAATATCATCATATTTAAAATTTTCTTTTCCTATGGTACGGTAAAATGTGATCGTCCCCAGAAAATGATGATCTTTTGCAATGACAACCTGCAGGGAATAATGCCAGTTGTTCGGTTTGTATACTTTCTTATAATATTCGGTCTCTACCCGTGACTCATCACTGATAATATCGGTCTCCCTGTAAATGAGTGATTTTCCACTGAGCATAATCCCTCTGCTGTAATCCAGCTGCTCATATAATTCCGAGAGATTGCTGTCACAGTTATACATTACCGGCCGATCCAGCTTCTTTTCATCTCCCGCGGAAGCAAGATAAAAATCCGCGCTGTCAAAATCCACCAGCAGTTTCAGCTGCTCCAGCAGTTCCTTTCGCATTTCATCAAAATCTTCCATCGTATAGACTTTATAAATGATGGTATTTAAAATAATCCAATCGTTTGTTTCCAATGTCTTCATTTGTTTTTCTCCTATAATGAAAAGACGGCGCACCTCTATGAGGTACGCCGTCTTTGGCTTCTATTACTATACAGCAGATAACGGGAGTCGAACCCGCCTCCCCAGCTTGGGAAGCTGGTGTTCTACCGATGAACTACATCTGCATTTTCATAGCATATTGTAGCACATCTTCTCTGCCTTGTCACCAAAAAAATACTTAATTTGGATTATTTTACTATTATCACTTTAAACAGCTTTAATTATTGTATCCATGTCCTGTTGCATCTTCTACAATAGAAGAATTTCTCAAATCAAATTTCTTTTTTTTCAATGCTGATTTTTTAATAACAAACTTCACATCTTTTGTAGAATAACCAAGAACAGTCACATTTTTCCTTGATGTCTTATATACACCAACTGTTTTTCCATTTTCGTCTTTCACAGTAATCTTGACATTTTTCATGCATGCCATCCGGCCAGAACCATTATATGCAATCCTCGCTGTCATAACAAGATTTCCAGATTTATCAAATGATGCTTTATAAACGTTTATTCCCCATTCTTTGTATCCCAGATCACTTGATGCAATAACTTTGTCAGTATATTTATTTTCCTTAACTTCTACCTGACAAATCAGATTCTGACCATCTTCGGTCACTGCATATACGGTAGTTTTTCCAGCCTTGACACCAGTTACCTTACCATTCTTATCTACTTTTGCAATCTTTTCATTCTTAGATTTCCATGATTTTACCTTCGCACCGGTAACAGACAGTTTCTTGGTAAATCCCTTAGTAATTATAGCTTTGGTATTGCTAATTTTTGCATTTTCATTGAGCTGATCAATTTTTAAAATATACTGAGTATCTGATGAAAATGTAATTCCACAGCTATAATCTCCAGAAGAAAAACCCTTCAAAAAATAAATAAAAGCATACCCTTGAAGTTTTTCCACATACATCCAGTCCGATGTAACAACTGAAACCGGGTTCTGATTCATAGCCTCCAACTTTCCAGTACTATCATAAATAGAAATTTGCATATTTGTTGCTGCCGGTGCCAGCACTGTAATAGCAAGTTCTTTATTGGATGTAGCCGTAAATGGAACCTTAATTTCACTACCTGCCGTAGCATTTTCTAATGCCGAGGATATATATAACGTTTGTACGTTCTCTGCTGCCTCCACAGAAGTACCTCCTGCAAATACTGTGGTAAACACCACTGCAAATGCCAGCACTAAAGTTACAATCCTCTTGGTTACATTTGTTTTCATAATTTTTCCCTTTCTATCTGTATGTTGTTCTACCTTTATAGTATCACATATCAAAAAGGAAACCGCAAGCCGTTCTTTCTTCCTATTTTAACAGTCTTTGACGAGATCTTTAACCACTTCCCCGGCAATGATCAGTCCGACCACCGACGGCACAAATGCCACACTTCCCGGAATCGCCCGGCGCTCCGTACACTTGTGCTTTGCTCCCGGCGGACAGATACAGTTTGAGCGGCAGCTGATCGCCATATCCTCTACCGGTTTGATCGGTTCTTCCTTGGAATACACAACCTTTAATTTCTTTACGCCCCGTTTCTTTAACTCTCTGCGCATAACTTTTGCTAACGGACATACACTGGTCTTGTAAATATCTGCCACTTCAAATTTGCTTGCATCTAACTTATTTCCAGCCCCCATACTGCTGATAATCGGAATGTTCATCTCTTTTGCTTTCATCACCAGCGCAATTTTTGCAGTGACCGTATCTACCGCGTCCACAATATAATCATATTCTTCAAAAGGAAAGTCCTTTGCATTTTCCGGCAGGAAAAAACAGTCATGGATTTCCACCTTCACATCCGGATTGATTTCGAGCATATGCTCTTTCATAACTTCTGTTTTATATTTACCAACCGTCTTTCTTGTTGCGATGATCTGACGATTCAGATTCGTCAGACATACCTTGTCATCATCGATCAGATCAAAATATCCTACACCTGTCCGGACCAGTGCCTCACAGACGTATCCGCCCACACCACCGATTCCAAACACTGCCACACGGGCATTTTTCAGCCGGTCCATCGCCTCTTTTCCGAGCAGTAATTCCGTTCTAGAAAACTGTGTTAACATATATGAACTCCTTTTATCCTATTTTCCCTATCGCAATACATTATATTATGGCAGGTTCCAAACTGCAAGCCTCTCTTTCTATTTCTATAATATAGAAGAAAAGCGGTCTGCCTTCCAGCAAACCGCTTTCTCTTTTTCAACTATTCAGAACCCGCCAATTGAAATCCGCGCATACACTTAATGGCCCCAATATCTTCCATTGCGTTTACCATGCGGTAAACGGTTGCAACGCCGATTTTTGGATCTACCTTTGATGCCTTGAAATAGATTTCCTTACAGCAGGAACAATCTTCCTCAAGGATAATATCCAGCAGCATCAGCCGCTGCTTGGTAATCCTACAGCCTGATTCCTTCAGTTTTTGAATAATCATTTCTCTCTGCATCATTTGGCATCTCTTCTTTTTCTATTTTGCTGACACAGTTTTCTTTGCGTCAAAGTTTAATGTGTTACTCTCCTTATAAGGACGGAACAGCAGATAAATAAATCCGATGATCAGTAAGAATGCTACAACGGTACCAACACCGAATGTACCAACTGTGATCAGTGTACCGATCTGGTAGATACACAGGGAAACAATGTAAGCTAAGATACACTGATATCCGATCGCAAACCAGAACCACTTCACGTTGTTCATCTCACGCTTGATCGCACCCATAGCTGCGAAACATGGTGCACATAACAGGTTGAACACCAGGAAACCATAAGCGGCAACCGGAGTCATAACCAAAGACAGTGACTTCCAGATTTCGGAACCATCTTCTGCAACTTCTGCAAAACCGAATAACTGTCCGAACGTAGCTACAACGTTCTCTTTTGCAATCAGACCGGATACCGCAGCAACTGCCATCTTCCAGCCGTTACCAGCCCTGGTCCAGCCAAGTGGTGCGAAGATCCATGCGATTGCAGAACCAACTTTTGCAAGAACACATTCTGCCTGGGCAGCCTCAAGAGCAGCACCCTCTAATCCGTCGAAATCAAGCATTCCAAAGGTTCCGTTGCTCCATCCGAAGTTCATTAAGAACCATAAAACGATTGTTGATAACAGGATAATTGTACCTGCTTTCTTGATGAAAGACCATCCACGCTCCCACATGCTGCGGAGTACGTTTCCAACGGTTGGCCAGTGATATGCAGGAAGCTCCATAACGAATGGTGCAGGCTCTCCTGCGAACATCTTTGTTTTCTTTAAGATAATACCGGAACAGATAATTGCTGCAACACCTACAAAGTAAGCACTCCATGCAACCCATCCGGAATTATGGAAGAATGCACCTGCGATCAAAGCAATAATTGGAAGCTTTGCTCCACAAGGTACGAATGTTGTTGTCATGATTGTCATCTTACGGTCACGGTCGTTCTCGATCGTACGGGAAGCCATAACACCAGGAACACCGCATCCACTACCAATCAGCATTGGGATGAATGATTTTCCGGATAATCCGAATTTACGGAAAATACGGTCCATGATAAATGCGATACGTGACATATATCCACAGGACTCAAGGAATGCCAGAAAAATGAACAGTACCAGCATCTGCGGTACGAATCCAAGTACGGCACCCACACCGGAGATGATACCATCTACGACAAGTCCTGTCAGCCAGCCGGCACAGTGAATATTCTCAAGTAAGGTTCTTGCTCCCGGAACAATCCACTCGCCAAACAATGTATCATTTGTCCAATCGGTAAGGAATCCACCAACTGTTGTGATAGATACATAATATACGATAAACATAACCAATGCAAAAATCGGAAGTGCAAAAAAACGGTTCGTAACAAAACGGTCAATCTTATCCGAAGTGGAAAGTTTCTCACCCTTCTTTGCTTTTGTAAGACACTCTCCAATGATGGAAGAAATGTATACATAACGCTCATTGGTAATGATTGACTCGGTATCATCATCAAAATGATCCTCAAGTTCCTTGATCTCTGCAGATACATCTGGCATCAGACTTAAGAGTTCAGAAATCTTATCGTCTTTTTCCAGAAGTTTGATTGCGAAAAACCGCTTCTGTTCCTGTGGAATATCCGAGCTGATCTTATCCTCTACCTTTGCAATGATATCCTCAACCTCTGATGCGAACGCATGTGCAGGTGTGACTTTCTTCTTCTGCTGTGCGAGAGCAACGGCCTTTTCTGCTGCCTTTGTAATTCCTGTTCCTTTCAGGGCGGAAATCTCAACAACTTCGCAGCCCAGTTTCTGGCTCAGCTTATCGATATGTATCACATCACCATTCTTGGCAACGATATCCATCATGTTTACTGCCATGATTACCGGGATACCAAGTTCCATGATCTGTGTAGAAAGATATAAGTTACGCTCAATATTTGTACCGTCCACAATATTGATGATTGCATCCGGTCTATCTGCAACAAGATAATTTCTTGCTACCACTTCCTCCAGAGTGTATGGGGAAAGAGAATAAATACCCGGAAGATCCATGATGGTAACATCTTTATGCCCCTTCAGACGTCCTTCCTTTTTTTCTACTGTTACACCCGGCCAGTTACCAACAAACTGATTGGAACCGGTCAATGCATTGAACAATGTCGTTTTTCCGCAGTTTGGATTTCCTGCCAATGCAATTTTCACTGCCATAATTCTCCTCTTTTCTGTGCTGGCGCACTTTTGTTTTATCAGCCTTGCTAAAATTTGAAATTGCTAGTTTCTGTAAGCACCTGCTAGTTTTTGTAAGTCGCTACTAACCTTATGGTAAAAAATTACTCTACCTGGATCATTTCAGCATCTGCTTTACGCAGGGACAGTTCATACCCTCTGACCGTAACTTCCACCGGATCTCCGAGTGGGGCTACTTTACGGACATAAATCTCTACGCCCTTGGTAATTCCCATGTCCATGATACGACGTTTTACAGGTCCTTCGCCTGTCAGTTTTGTAGCTTTGACAGTCTCGCCAACTTTTGCATCTTTTAATGTCTTCATCGCTGTTCCCTTTCTAAATCATTATTTTATTTGCCATATCCTTACCGATAGCAACACGCGCTTCTTTCACATTCACAATCATGTTTCCATCCGTTTCAGATATCACAGCCACTTTTCCCCCGACAACAAAACCAAGATTCTCAAGATGGCGTCTTGTTTCTTCTTTTCCACCGATCTTTTTAATCTCATTCTCTTCTCCTGCTTTGCACATTGTTAAAGGCATCATAAAAACATCCTCCTGCTTTCCGCCGCGTGCAAGCGACTTTATTGAGAATCATTTCCATCTCTTACGTCAGTTAGTATATGCTAACGGCCATAAGTTGTCAATAACAAAATAATATTTTTTCAGCTTATCCGACATTTTTTTCTTAAATAATCAGGTACCAGCACACAAAATTTCTCCGTTATTAAGCGTTTGCAAGTGCTTTCCCAAGTGCCTTGCACTGTTCCATTGCATCTGCATCCGGAGCCTCCTGACAGATGACACCTTCCCCTCCTACGATCGTTGCACCGGCTCCGCTCATACGTGCTTCCCAGTCACGCATCCACTGTCCGTCCCCCCATCCGTAGGAACCAAACAGTCCGATCTTCTTTCCGGAAGCAAATCCTTCCACGTCTGCAACAAACGGCTCCATCTCACTCTCTTCGAGTACTTCTGCTCCCATGGCAGGACATCCTAATGCAAATACACCCTCTCCCTTTAACTCGTCAATGTTCATATCGCTGACAAATACAGCTTCCGCCTCTTTGCCTGCCTCTTTGATTCCTTCCACGATGGCATTTGCCATGCTCTCTGTGTTTCCACCCTGTGTCCAAAATACAACTGAAATCTTACTCATTTTAAATTCTCCTTTTCTTTTTATAATGTTATGATGCATATTGACAGTCACAATCAACCAGCTGCCAGATTTCCGTATTGCTGCAAATCGCAATAATCTCTTCAATGCGCATTCCATATGACAAAAGCTGGATCAGTTTTTCCCTGGAATGTTCATATTTCTGAAACAGCCGGATTTTTTCATGCGGTCTGTCATATACTTTCCAGTAACCCGAATACAAATAGTTTTTCCCCTGATTGTGGATGAATCCTTTTACATCCTCCGGCGGATATCCAAGCAAAAGTCCCATCTCATGCGGAAAAACTTTCTTTTCTTTCAAATACTGCTGATAATGTGTGCGAAACACCGGCAGCACCTGTTTTAAGTCTGTGTCGATATAACCGATCTCATGTAACAACGCAAGCACACTTTCCCCGGAAAAAAATTTTTCCAGGCGCTCCCTGTGATACAGGAACACGGTAATCTTCCCCGCATGAATTCCCAGCGGATAAATCGTCAGTTCACTTTCTTTAAAAATATCTTTCATCCGCTGGTAATCCTGTTTTCTGATATTCAGCAGATTCGATTCTTTCAGTCCGGTGATCAGCGGTGCACACTGAAATGCTATCTGAAGTTCGATCTCATCGCCACGCAGTTTACGCATGATCTCCCATATTTCTCTGCTCAAGTCCGTCGCCCCTTCCAAAAGTTAGTTGTCTCTAACTAATAGAAAGAATACACGAAAAAACAGGCTCCCGTCAAGAGCCTGCATTGATATTTTTTATCAATTATATTTTATTTTGTGTATACCGCACCAGAGCATCCCGGTAAATAGCGCCCAGCCGGCTCGGAAGAACCTTTTTGTGCGTCACGGTACCGATATGCATATCCCCCTGTGCTTCCAACGGAACGGCAACAATATTCTCTCCGTTTAATTCCTCGTCAATCACCCCGCTGCAGACCGTATAACCATTCAGACCAATCAGCAGATTAAACAGGGTTGCCCGGTCTCTGACACGGATATTCTTCGGCCGGTCCACGGTACTGAATATCTCCTCGGAGAAATAAAAAGAATTGTGTTCCCCCTGTTCAAAAGAAAGATACGGATACGGCTCCAGTTCTTCGATTGTCACAGACTTTTTGCCCGCAAGCGGATTTTTCGTGCTCACAAAAATATGCGGTTTTGCCACAAAAAGCTCGGTAAACACAAGGTCATGTTCCTTGATCAGTTTCTCAAGTACGGTACGGTTAAAATCGTTCAGATAAAGAATTCCGATCTCGCTTTTCATCTGCGCGACGTCCTCTATGATTTCATACGTCTGGGTTTCCCGCAGACAGAAATCATACTTTTCGCTTCCATACTGCTCGATCAGTTCCACAAATGCATTGACTGCAAACGAATAATGCTGGGTGGAAACACTAAATTCCTGTTTCCGCCCAGCTTTTTTCTTGTATGTTTCCTCCAGCAGTGCCGCCTGTTCCAGAACCTGTCTGGCATACCCTAAAAAAGTCTCCCCCTCTTTGGATATGACAATTCCGCGGTTTGTCCGTTCAAAAATGGTAATCCCCATCTCTTTTTCCAGTTCCCTGACTGCCTTTGTCAGACTCGGCTGGGAAATAAATAATTTCTTTGCCGCATCACTGATCGTTCCGGTCTGTGCAACGGTCGTAACATATTTCAACTGCTGTAAGGTCATAAAGCATCCTCCTATAAGATGTCAATATACTCTCCGTTTAATGCTTTATTCATGCTGCGGACAGCGCAGAATTTACCGCACATGGAACAGGTATCCTCCTGTTCCGGTGCCCGGTCCGCACGAATGGCTTTGGCGGTCTCCGGGTCCATGGCACATGCCCACTGTGCTTCCCAGTCCAGTACTCTTCTGGCATCCGCCATCTTATTGTCCATCTCCATGGCTCCCGGTACATGCTTTGCGATATCTGCCGCGTGCGCTGCAATCTTTGATGCCATAATTCCCTGCTTTACATCGTCCACATTCGGAAGTGCCAGATGCTCAGCTGGTGTCACATAGCAGAGGAATGCCGCACCGTTGGCAGCAGCGATCGCACCACCGATGGCAGAAGTGATATGATCATATCCCGGCGCAATATCGGTCACCAGAGGTCCTAATACATAAAACGGTGCACCCATGCAGATGGTCTGCTGGATCTTCATATTTGCAGCAATCTGATCCATCGGCATATGTCCCGGTCCCTCCACCATAACCTGGACATCCTTTTCCCATGCACGTTTGGTCAGTTCTCCCAGACGGACAAGTTCCTCAATCTGACAGACATCCGAAGCATCTGCAAGACATCCCGGACGACAGGCATCTCCCAGTGAGATTGTCACATCATATTCCCGGCAGATGTCAAGAATTTCATCATAATATTCATAAAACGGATTTTCTTCCCCGGTCATTGTCATCCACGCAAATACTAAAGAACCGCCACGGGATACAATGTTCATCTTCCGCTTGTGGTTTTTGATCTGATCGATGGTTTTTCTGGTAATGCCACAGTGCAGGGTAACAAAATCCACACCATCCTCTGCATGCAGACGTACAACATCAATAAAATCTTTTGCCGTGAGTGTTGCCAGGTCTCTCTGATAGTGTATCACAGAATCGTATACCGGTACAGTTCCAATCATCGCCGGACATTCCGAAGTCAGTTTTCTCCGGAATCCGGTAGTATCTCCATGGGAAGACAGATCCATGATTGCGTCCGCTCCCATATCCACCGCTGCCATAACTTTCTGCATTTCAATATCATAATCTTTCCAGTCTCTGGATACTCCAAGATTGACATTGATTTTGGTCCGGAGCATGGAGCCCACACCCTGCGGGTCCAGACATTTATGGTTTTTATTTGCGCAGATGGCAACCTTTCCGGCTGCCACCAGAGGCATCAACTCTTCCACACGCATGTGTTCCTTCTGTGCAACTTTCTTTAATTCTTCTGTTACAATTCCTTTTCTTGCAGCTTCCATCTGCGTTTTGTATTCTCTCATTGGTTTCTCCCTTCCTTGTATAAAATAAAAAAACACACGTATAATGCTTACACGTGTGTGGTAACTTTCATTTTCCCTACGTTGGCATTATCCAAATCAGGTTATAGGTCAAAGCAATACAGCTTACTCTCAGCCTTCTTTTTGAAAGCTCCCTTTTTCTTATTTTAAATATAGTTCATTATTATACAATCCATGGATGCTGTCAAGATTTTCCCTGTAAGTTCCGATAAAAATACATAAATTTGCCAGGAAGTAGATTGTCATTTTCTGTGTTTTACGCTATGATGAAATTATTAGGCAAATTTACAGGAACCTCTTATTACGGAGAATACATGTCATGAAAAAACCTGATTTAACCAAATACAAAACTACAAGCACGCTTTATCTGCTTATTCTTATCATTGCAGCTGTTGCCCTGATCTTCGGATGGCGGTGTACCTCAAGCAGTCTCAGCAACCGCAGTGCGGATCTGCACATCCGGACGCTCCCATCCCGGTGTGTTAAGGTATCCAAAACAACTACTGTTTACCGGATTTCCGATGTCCGATGGACCAAAAAGGCTTCTACCCTGATGTTTTACAGCCAGCATCAGACCGTGGTTGTGGAAGCAGACGGAAAACTGCTTTATACGCGCAGCCTTAAACCGGACAGTATTCTGCATACAACCGGACGTAATTGTGAAATGGTCTCTGTCCCGGAAAATACACGCAGCATCCTCGTCACACTCACCAACTGCAACCCGGACAAACAGGTGTCTGATCCGGTTTTCTATCAGGGCGATGGTGTCCATATGTTTCGCCATGAACTTTTAAAAGCAGGGATCCCCATGCTCCTCGGCATTATGAACGTTGCACTTGGCATTCTGCTGCTCACCTACTGGCTGTTTGTGCATCATTGGGCATATGTGAGCAAATCCATGCTGTATCTTGGAATTCTTACAACGGATCTTGGTGCATGGTTCTGCCTGGAAACAAGCTCTTCCATTCTTCTGTCACAGAACCCGGTGTTCCATTCCTATGTGACCCGCATGCTTCTTCTGCTGCTGCCCATTCCTTTTATGATGTTCGTCCGGCATTATTTAAAAGCAAGGGACCGGTATCTTTGCCGGATTTTTGTCTGGCTGGATGTGGCAGAGATTGCAGTGGTTTTACTCCTGCAGCTTATGGATATCCGTGACCTGACGCAGACACTCTGGATGACCCATGTCATGATCGGCCTTGCAGTTTTATATTTTATCTATACCATCTGCAACAAATTTTATCACCACACGACGACACATGCCCTGTGGATCTGTACCATAGGGATCATTATTCTGATCGGTGCTCTTTTTTCCGACATGTACAATTATTATCAGGGGTCGCAGGACATCGAAATTGTCGGCCGCATCGCCATGCTGCTGTTTATCGTAACCCTTGCCTGCGACACCGCATTCGTATCCCTAAAGGAAATCGATACCGGCCGTCGCGCGGCTCTCTACCGTGAACTTGCGGAAAAGGATCTCCTGACCGGCTGCTACAACCGGAATGCTTACTACGAAGATACCAGCCGGTGCAAAAAACTGACAAATCTTCTGTTGTTTGCATTTGACCTGAACAACCTGAAATACTACAATGATAAATTCGGACATGACTGTGGGGATCAGTATATTACGGATGCCGTACATATTCTCCAGAAAGTTTTCTCACGTTACGGAAAACTGTACCGCATCGGCGGTGATGAATTCTGTGTTTTGATTGACGACCATGACACCTGCGACATCAGCCATCTGATCTCCTGTCTGCGAAAAGAGGAGGCCGTTTACAACGCCTCCTCCCGAAACATCCATCTGCAGATTGCCTGTGGATATGCTGTCTTTGATTCACGGACAGATGCGGATCTGGATGCCCTTCAAAAGCGGGCAGATCAGAATATGTACGAAAACAAAAAACAGTTAAAAACATTTTCTTACCGCTGAGGCTTAAGCCTGCAGCGGTATTTTTGCGACATCTTTTTTACGGAGTTTCTTTACCTCATACAACTGCTCGTCCGCAAGCGAAAGTGCATCCGCAAGACTGTGCTCATCGCCCGGCTCTAACGCACAGGCACCGATGGAAACCGTTACGTTATACGGTTTGTCACTCTGTTCATTCCGAACGGTGAATGCATCGTATAACTCCTGTAATAACAGTTCTTTTTTCTTTTCCGTCATCAGTGCACATGCATACTCATCCCCGCCGATTCTCGCAACAACCCCATCCCCTGTCTGCTCCTTTTGGACAATCTCTGCAAGAATTTCCGCGATGGTGTGCAGGGAATAATCCCCCTCCTCATGTCCGTACCGGTCATTGATGATTTTAAGATTGTTCATATCCGCATAAAGCACCAGAAATGTTTTTCCCGCTGCTCTTGCTTTGTTTAGCATAGGCTCCGCATATTCGAAAAAACCCCTCCGGTTACAGATCCCGGTCAGTGGATCTTTCTTTGAAAGTGTTTCCAGTTCCAGATTGTTTTCCTTTAAGACATACAGAGATTCCTCTAACTGTTTCTGAATATCCTCATTGTTTTTCAGAAGATTCAGCATCTTGACTGCTGCCGAAATCTGATTACTTAAAAATTCTCCATATTCCAGCACTTCATCGGTCAGATCACACTCTAAAATTCCATACAGCATTTCATTGGCATACAGAGGAAGCGTTACCATCCATGCCCGGTCAGACATTCCCAGCCTGGAAAACTGGAAAATATTTTTTGCCTTTTTTTTCTGATGAATGGCGGGTATGTTTTCTACATTTCCATGAAGTTCCCTGGCTTTCAGCAGCAGCTGCTCCGGCATCTGAAATAATTCATGATTCAGATGAATGACCGGCTCCTCATAGATGTACAAAAATGCATTATGTATCTTTAACCATTCCATTGTTGCAAGAATTTCCCCAAAACTCTGATCGGTTCCTTTTTCAAAACAAAGCAGTTTCAAAATAAAGTTTTTCATTTCGAAATTTACCCGTTTCTGCTTTCCGAACAGTTCATCGGCCCAGTGATTCATGGACTCGTACTTTTCCAGCACATCATTGCGCGCATCCACTTCTTCCTGATTTCCCCGGCAAAACGAATTCCGGATCACCAGATCGGTCGGAAGGCGCACAGAAGAAACTTTTTCTCCCTGCATCATCCGGCATAACAGTTCACATGCTTTGCTGCCAAGTTTTGACACATCCGCACGTACCGAAGAAAGTGTCGGATAAATCTGGGAACACCACTCCGTATCATCATACCCGAAAACCGAGATATCCCTTCCCGGCATAAGCCCCCGCGCCTTCAGTTCTTCATAAAATCCGGTTGCAGTTTCATCATTGACGCAAAAAACGGCTTCCAGATCCGGATTGTCATCCAGAAGTCTGGCATAGGCGCTATGCGCATTTCCCGTCAGATCCCCTTCCACATACCGTTTTCCCTGCGGTAAGATACCGTTCTTCCAGAGTGCACTCTCAAACGTAGCTTTGCGCTCCATTGCATCGGAATTTTCCTTCGGTCCGCCTACCATTCCGATTTTTGTGTAATGCAGATCCTGCACGAGATAATCGATTCCCTGCCGGATTCCACGGTCATTGTCATAACTGACATTTACATATCCTTCCAGATCAGAGGAAACCAGAACGCATGGAATTCCATCATAGTGATGCATAAATTCAACCATACGTTCTTTCGTCGTGTAACAGCCAATACAGTTTGCCGCTACGATAATCCCGTCCAGACGGCCTTTTTGTACACTCGAAAACAGGGTATCATACTGATATTCATACATAATATCCGTGTTCTGCGCGTAATCACGGTCTAAAAATTTTCCCGGAAGCACTACCATGTTGACATCCTGCTCTTTTGCTGCCTCCCTCAGACCTTTACACAAAAAACGTGTAAAATCGTCTGTGATGCCTCCGACCATCACGCCTATGGTTTTCCTTGTTTTTGTCATATCTATCCGCCCCTTAGCTCATTTCAATTAAAGTTAGCTCATTTTCTATTCTTAATAAAATTATTTTAATATAATTTTATGTTTATATCAATTATATTTTTAGCTAATTTTAGTCGGATAAATTTGTGGAATGTGATCTAAATCTCTTCACATTCTCCGGAATCCTCGATAATCCGAAGTCCGGCTGTGCTGGTAACCGGAAGAGAAAACGCAATGGTTCCCGCTTTTGTCCCGATTCCGGCTTTTTCCATGATGGATTTCATAATCGCATTTTTCTGTTCCGTTTTCGTAACAATTAATATAATTTCTTTTTCGGAAACCAGCGATACGCCGAGAAACTGTTCTGCCCGTTTCATTCCGACACCTTTCCCGTGAAAAACCGTTCCCCCGGTGGCTCCGCCTTCTTCTGCCGCACGCATCACCTGCGTATTGTATCCGTAATTGGCAATTGCAATGATCAGCTCATGTTTTGTCTCCTTCAACGTTGTCTCCTCCCCTTTCTCGAATTCCTGTTCTCCCAGCATAAATTTCAGCTGATGTTTTCCGCCAATACTGCTAAGCGGTATCAGAAAGACAATTCCCGTCCCGGGCACATCAATTTTCAGTTCCGTCTGCAATCCCTTTTTCACGGTTTTCCAGGTGGGACGTGTGACCAGACAAAAATGAATGCCTTTCTCATCCTCCTCGAGTCCGAAGTAATCCAGTACATCGCTGGCCGCTGTTCCCATGGCAAGAGAAATATTTCCAGTATCCACGTGATTTTGCTTATAAAACTTCACAAATTTCTGCATCTGTTTTCGATTGCAGATCGTAACCATCATATAGATCTCACTCATTTGTCCGCTCCTCTTTCCTGTTTTTCTATAATTCTATAATTGCATCATCCGCATACCCGGCAAACACATCCTCTGCCTGCAGTAATGGCTGTTCTGCCATTTCTTCCTTTTTATTACTCTTAATCTTATAGATCAGCCCGAGGACCTGCAGCGTAATCAGCGGAGTCATGGCAACCATCGCTACCACGCCGAAGGCATCCTTTACCACATCGCCGCCTACTGCCGTACAAGCGCCCTGTGCCAGTGGCAACAGAAAAGTTGCCGTCATCGGACCGGATGCCACGCCTCCGGAGTCAAACGCAATCGCGGTAAAGATTTTCGGAACAAATAACGTCAGAAACAGTGCAATGGCATAGCCCGGAATTAAAAAATACATAATCGGAATTCCCGTAAGCACCCGCAGCATGGAAAGCCCGACCGAAGCAGCCACACCAACCGAAAGGCTGATCTGCATCGCTTTTCCGGAAATATCCCCATCGGTCAGTTCTTCTACCTGTTTCATCAGGACATAGACGGCCGGCTCTGCCTTGACAATGAAATATCCGATCACCATTCCGACCGGGACTAAAATCCACGGACACGGCAGTGATGCCATAACGGTTCCAAGATAGTTTCCTGCGGGAATAAATCCGACATTGGCACCGGTCAGGAAAAGTACCAGTCCGACATACGTGTAAAGCAGTCCCACACAGATTTTAATCAATGTCTTTTTATGTAGTTGAATGGAAACAAGCTGGAAAATTCCAAAAAAGAAAACGATTGGAAGCAGGGAACCTGCAATTTCTTTGAGATAATAGGGAATTTCGGATAAAAACAGCCGGCCAAGTTCCACAGAATTGAAAGCTTCCGGCACGTCCGCTGCCACATAACTTCCCTGGGCAGGATATACCAGTCCCAGGAGCAATACCGCAAGAACAGGACCGATCGAACACAGTGCAACCAGTCCGAAACTGTCGTTTTCCGCATGCTTATCATTTCGGATTGCAGAAATACCAACACCAAGTGCCATAATAAACGGAACCGTCATCGGTCCGGTCGTCACACCTCCGGAATCAAACGCCACCGCCAGAAAATTATCCGGAACAAACCTTGCGATCACAAATATCACACCATAGAACACAACTAATAACGGGGCTAACGCTATTCCAAATAAAATACGAAGCAGTGCTACAACAAGAAATGCGCCAACCCCGGCTGCCACCGAAAGAATCAGCACCATATTCGGCACCGACGGCACCTGAGCGGCAAGCACCTGCAGATCCGGTTCTGAAATGGTAATGATGACCCCGAGAAAAAAGCCCAGAAGGAGGATCACCCATAGTTTTTTGGTTTTAAGCATGCTGCCTCCTACACGTTCCCCCATAGGAGACATTGACATTTCGGCACCCATGGAAAAAAACAGCATGCCTATAATTACAAACACCGCACCGATCATAAATTCCAGCAGAATACTGGCGGACACCGGTGCCACTGTAAAACTCAGTAACAATACAATGAACAGAATCGGCAATACTGCCTGTATGGATTCTTTTGTTTTTTCTTTTCTCTTTTCCAAACAATCCCTCCTTCTTCCGGTATATTTTCATACAATTTATATATGTATGCCATATTATCATGCACTAGAAGGAAAAACCAGCAAATTCTTCCTAAGATTTGGTTAAAATATTATTTTTTAAAACCGGCATGCGGAAAATCTGTATCAGCAGAGGAATGACCATAATAAACCATACGAGTGGTTCCGCCACGATTACGCCTGTGTAGCCAAACCACGGAACGAGTGTTGCTGCAATCACGATTTTGCCGATCATTTCCAGTGAACTTGATACCAGCGGTGTAATATGGTCTCCCAGCCCCTGCATGGCATTACGGACAACACATATCACTGCCGTGACAAAATAAAACAGCGTATCAAACTTCAGATAATTGGTTGCATTCTTCAGTACTTCGGCATTTTTGCTTCCAGTTACCATGTAAACCAGCCAGTCTCCGATTGTATAACTTGCAACAATGGTAAAGCTGCACCAGATACAGGTATATAAAATTGCAAGCCCGATTCCCTTTTTTATCCGGTCAATCCGTCCTGCTCCAAGATTCTGTCCGCAGTATGTTGCCATCGTCTGTCCGAATACCGTAAACATAATCATAAACATTTCCGATATTTTGCGGGCTGCGGTATGTGCAACGATAATGTTCTGTCCCAGTTTATTGATTGCTGTCTGCAGCGTCAGGGAACCGATATTGATCAGGGAACTCATAAACCCCATGGACAGACCCGCGCTTAGCATGCTTTGGATCATCTGCGGCTGTGGCTCTTTGAAATCGTCCCCGGACAATCGGAGCAGTTCATACCGTTTTATCATATAGATCCAGCAGATCACAAACGCCAACGCCTGTGCCGAAACCGTGGCAACCGCGGCTCCCCTTACCCCCGTTTTTAAAACGACCACAAAAAAGAGATCCCCCGCAATGTTCAATATGACAGAGATTGCAAGAATCACCAAAGGCGTAATGGTATCTCCGAGTGCACGCAATGCAGCAGCGCAGGCATCATAAAGAAATGTTGCAATCAATCCCGCAATAATGATTACAATATAAGAACCCGCCACTGTCCTTAAATTTTCCGGTACATTTAAAAAGCGTAAAATCGGCTGCAGAAAAAGCAGACCGAGAACCGTCAGTCCCGCAGCAACGGCAATTCCGAGTGTCAGTGACATGGCAAACGATTTTTTCACCCCGCGCAGATCCTTTGCTCCGAACCGCTGTGCAGTGATGATGGCAAACCCGTTGGAAAGCCCCATCAGAAAGCCGATGATCAGATTGCTCAGTGAACTTGTAGCACCGACAGCTGCAAGTGCATCTTCCCCCAGAAACGATCCGACAATCCGGGTATCCACCAGGCTGTATGTAAGCTGCAGCAGATTGGCCAGAAAAATCGGAAGCGCAAAAGCGAGTATTAATCGGGAAGGTTTTCCTTTTGTAAGATCTTTCATTTTATTACCTCGTAAAAAAATTTCTCTTTTTTCATAAAATAAACATATTTTTGTCGAAAATAATAATATCACAATTTGTAAAGGATAGATACTATGAAAACAACAGGAATCGTTTCTGGAAAAAGCCCAGAAAATCCGGTCAGGGATTTAACCCCTGTTCGCGCTGCTTCCGGAAATAGGTCATCATCTCCCTAGTAAGACTTAATCCTTCCGGATCATCCGGCACATCCCGGTAATCTACCCATTCGGCAAGTGACAGTTCCTCTTCTTCGAGCCGGATCTCACCTTCTTCTGCCAGATCGCAGAAAAATCCCATCAGAAGGTTACTGTCAAAGCCCCATGGCTGGCTTTTATAATAACGGATATTTTTCACTTTCAGCCCGACTTCTTCCATCACCTCCCGGTGGACAGTTTCTTCCGCGGTTTCCCCGATTTCCGTAAACCCGGCAATGAGCGCATACCGTTTGTATTCCCTGCCTGCATACTTTGTCATCATGATCTGATCGTTATTTGTCAGTCCGATGATGACTGCCGGCGCAATCTTCGGAAAAACCATATTGTTACAGACCGGACACTGCAACATGCGCTCCGTGCGGCTGTGTACAAGCGGATGTGCGCATCTGCCGCAGAATTGATTATCTCGGTACCACACATACAGATGCCATGCCGTTGTTGCGGCAAATACACGCTCCTTCGGTTTCATGGACCGGACCGCAAACAGTTTATGATACATAAATCCCGGAATTTCCACATCTTCATAAAGCTCTGTCAGATAAAAAGATATGTCATCCACGGAAAACAGATATACCAGTCCGGGCACTTTTTTGTGATGTGTCTTACAGTATTCCACCCACACGTGATACTTAAGAAATGTGATCTCCCCCTCGTTTTTCAGATAAACCGTCCGATCACGAAATGCCAGTATCCTGCTGTCTGCATCCGGTTCTTTCATTTGAAATGCATTGTCTAATTTCATTGGATAAATGTCCTGTATCATGATTGCTTCTCTCTTTTCCTGTTTATCATTGTTTTGTCCGCATCTGACTCCGGTAAGGTCAGATCAATCGCATCAATTATCGCATAAAGCCTCTTAAATATCAAATTTTCTTGACGAAAATCCGGGATACGGCTATACTATATGTTTATCTATCTACACACAACAGGGGGATTTTATATGAAGATACAATTATCTGAACATTTCACTTACAAAAAATTATTGCGGTTCGTCCTTCCTTCCATCGTCATGATGATCTTTACTTCCATCTACGGTGTAGTGGACGGGCTCTTTGTTTCCAATTATGTCGGAAAGACTGCTTTTGCCGCTGTCAATCTGATCATGCCGTTTCTCATGGCAATCTCCGCTTTAGGCTTCATGATCGGTACCGGAGGCAGTGCGATCGTTGCAAAGACATTAGGCGAAGGCAAAAAGAAACAGGCAAACGAATATTTTTCCATGCTGGTATACCTCACGCTGATCGGAGGCATTGTCCTCTCCGCGCTCGGCATCCTCTTTTCCCCGCTGATTGCACGCGGGCTTGGTGCCGACGGTGCGCTGTTGACAAACTGTGTGCTTTATGCCCGCATTACGCTGCTCTCCATGCCGGCCTTTATGCTCCAGAACGTATTCCAGAGTTTCTTTGTCACCGCAGAAAAACCAAAACTTGGTCTTGGTGTCATCGTCATCGCGGGTGTCACCAATATGGTTCTGGACTTTTTACTGGTAGGCGTGTTCCAGATCGGTCTGGCCGGTGCGGCATTCGCAACAGTCACCAGTGAATGCATCGGTGGTCTGTTTCCGATCCTTTATTTTGCACGCAAAAATTCCAGCCTTCTTAAGCTCGGACGCACACACTTTAACGGAAAAATTTTTCTGTGCGCCTGCGGAAACGGTTCGTCCGAACTAATGACCAACCTTTCCAGTTCCATTGTCAACTCCCTGTACAATATTCAGCTTATGAATCTTGCCGGAGAAAACGGTGTGGCTGCGTTTGGAACGATCATGTATGTAAACTTTATTTTTATTGCCATTTTTCTGGGATATTCCATCGGAAGTGCACCGCTTGTCAGCTATCACTACGGAGCGGGCAACCATGACGAATTAAAAAATCTGTTCCAAAAAAGTCTGCGGCTCATCGGAATCTGGGGACTCATGCTGTTTATTCTGGCGCAGCTGATCGCCAGACCTCTGGCCGCCATCTTTGTCGGATATGATGCGGATCTGTTTTCCATGACCCAAAACGGTTTCCGTATTTACTGCATTGCCTATCTGATCAATGGATTTAACATTTACGGTTCTTCGTTTTTTACGGCATTAAACAACGGACTGATATCTGCTGCAATCTCTTTTCTGCGGACACTGGTGTTCCAGCTGGCTGCCGTACTCCTTCTGCCACTGCTTCTCGGCATCAACGGAATCTGGAGTGCCGTGGCAGTAGCAGAACTTCTCACGTTAGGGCTCACGGTAACCTTCTTTGTCAGAAAACGCAAAAAATATCATTATGCCTGATCCTTTTTTTCGCGAAGTCTGATTACCAGTTCGTATACCTCCGGCCTGCGTTCCCGCAGATGTTCATCCAGCAGATGTCTGCGTTCCCGGAAACGTTCTGCCAGTTCCGGATGTTCCTGTGCAATCCGGTCATGTACTTCCTGCCGGTGTTCTTCCAGCCTTTTTGCCAGTGTCTCCTCATCTTTCCCGGAAATATTGACAATTTCCTTTAAATGTTCTTCCAGATGCTCCAGCCATTCATCCTCATCCAGCGCCTCCATATGGGACCAGCGTCCGTGAATCAGCTCCTCCACATCCTTATCCGATGTCAGATGCGCAATCTGGCGGGCAATCTGTTTTTCCATTTCCTGTTCTGCCTCCGAACCAAATGCCCAGACAAATTCCTGCACCCGGTTATCTGCCCGCTTCCGGGAGGCGCTTTTTTCAACATTGTCCACACCGCCCTCCAGCGGATACGGACGACGTATCCCCATATCCTTAAGTGCAATATGAATGGTTCTGCGCACGCAGCCTTCCTCCACCATATACCCGAGTCCGAGTCTGCGCAGCTGTTCGTTCACCTCCGCAATATGTTCCGTCATATAAAACCGGATACCTTTTTCTTTCAGGGAGCCAAAAAGCCGCTCCAGACAGTCTGCCGCCGTAATATCAATACTCCCGATGCCTCCCGCATCTAAAATCACCGCACGGGTATCCTCGCGGATGGCATCCTCAATATCTTTCTGCAATACCGAAACATTGGCAAAACACAGATTACTGCTGAACCGGTAAATGACCACATGCTCCACGGCATGGACGGAACTGCTCTCTTTCAGGTCCCGGAAATGACTGTGTCCGGTCTGTATGCCAAGAAAACACCGCGCCGGTTTTGCCGTACGGATAATCATCTCGGTAAAGGAAAGCATGATGCCGATCAAAACACCATTGATGGTTCCAAGCAGCAGCACTCCAAAAAATGCACCAAAAAAGATCAGACATTCCGTGCGGCTGACTTTCCACAAACGGACTGCAAGTTTAAATTCCGTGGCTCCAAGCAATGCGGAGATCACAATCGCGGTAAGCACCGGAACCGGAAGAAATCCGATAAATCCTGTTCCGCACAAAAGCAGAATCATCATGGAAATTCCCGCCACAATTCCTGTCAGCTGGGTTTTCCCCTGATACTGTTCTCCCATTGCGGTCCTTGATACGGACCCGTTGATCGGACAGCATCCGGTCAGAGCTGCTGCAAAATTTCCAAGGGAAAATGCCAGCAATTCCTGATTGTCGTTGATCCGGTAGCGGTTTTTCTGGGCAAAATTATTTTCTGCCAGAAGAGTCTCTGCCATAATCACTACTGCCACCGACAGACTGATCGTTATGGCATCTTTAAGCGGCACTGTAGACAGATCCACCGCCTTCCACCGCGGAAGTCCCGTCTGCACAGCACTTAATGTCTGTATGCCCCACTCCCTGACCGGAAGAAACTTTGTCATAAGTGCTCCAACCGCCATCAGTACGACCGCCATCGGAAATTTTGGTATCAGTTTCTTTGCCGCCAGCAGAATTACCAGTGCAATCACACCCATTATAAGGGACGGAACATGGATCTGTCCAAGTGTATTTCCGATATGTCCGGCCAGCTCCAAAAGTTCTCCGGTGCCCGCAGTCCCGCCAAACAGTTTCGGTACCTGCATGAGAATAATCGTCGTGCAGATTCCGGTAATAAAACCGCCCATCACCGGTGCAGATATGTAATTCACGAGTTTTCCCGCTTTCATCAGATAAAATGCCAGAAGCCACACGGCCACAAACAGAGTCAGGACCGGCACAACTTTAAGTGCTGCTTCTGAACCGCTTTCTATGTGCAGATCAATCAGCGCTCCTCCGATCAGTGCCGCCGGAGCTGCATCCACACCAAAAATGAACTGTGGTGAAGTCGAAAACAGTGCAAACAACAGGATCGGAAACACCGATCCATACAGACCGTATACCGCTGGAAGGCCGGCAATCTGCGCATATCCCATGGAAATCGGGATGGAAACGGCCATAATGATAATTCCGGCACAAATATCTTTCGGCAGGTTTTTCTTCTCATAATGCTGCAGTGTCTGTGCGATTGTTACTCTCATATTTCCCCTACTTTCTTGCAATGCGGTGCAGCTGCGGCCGCAGCGTAATCTCCGGCACAACCATGCCCTCCCGCTGGTCAAGCACATAGGCAACCGCCTTTGCCACTTCATCCGGCAGCAGATAACTTTCCGGCTCCTCCCCACAGGTAAAATCCGCATCCCGGTACAGATTGGTATCTGTCATGTCCGGATGAATCGTTGTCACCTTGACACCGTACTTGCGTGCTTCCTCAAACAGACTCTTTCCGAAGCTGGACAGTCCCGCCTTGGTTGCCGCATAGGCACAGCCATGCGGACTGCTCTGCTTGGCCGTCACGGACGAGATATTGATGATATATCCATGATTTTTCTTCAGCACCCGAAGCAGCCGGTTCGTCAGAAGCAGGGGAATCTCTAGGTTTGTACGGACCAGGGCCTGTATCTTTTTGGGAGTCAGTTCCTCATGCAGACCATAATGACCAACCCCGGCCGCATTGACAAGTACCTCAATGTCTGCCGTTTTTGTGATCTCTTTCACCGCATCGCATAATTTCTGTTCTTCTAATAAATCGCCTTCTACCGGATGAAATGCCGCGGTCTGCTCTACAAATTCCCTTGTCTGTTCTTTTGCAAAATCCCGTCCAAATCCGTAGACTTCATACCCTTTCTCACAGAGTACCCGGCTAATTGCCAGTCCGATTCCGGAACTGGCACCGGTTACAATCGCTGCCTTACTCATAATATATGTTCTCCTTGTCCATTCTCTGTGTTAATTCCGTGATCATAAAATTTTCCATTTTCTTTAATAATTCCGGTGGATACTGATATACCCCGTTGCAATTGACATAAGGATACTGTACCGCTGGTGCAAAAGGCTCTACCCGCCGGAGTTTTTTCATATATTCCTGTGAAATCCGGAACGTTCCCACACTTACATCAACCAGTTTCTCCCAGCCGTCATGCAACATACGGTCACCAAAAATACGGTCAATCTGACTTAGCAGTTGCAGATAATCGGTCTTCCAGGACGGCAGATACAGCATCGGATCAAAGCACAGGCGCACCGGAAATCCTTTTTTAAGTCCCTCCGCGGCACAGACTATGCGTGCAAACGCCGAAGGTGTTTCTTTCTCAAACGCATCTATCATCTTCTGCGGAGACAGGGTAAACGCATAGATCACATTGGACAGACAGGGCAGATCCCACATCGCATGGCCGGCACATTTTGTCCGGATTTCCAGCTTTAAGTTTTCATGTTTTGCAGCATATGCACTCCAGAGTCTGACATATCCTGTCACAGCCTCCATGGCAAGCAGATCCGCATCATAAGAAATGCACACATACATATTCTGTGTCTTCAGAATATGGTCAAGTTCTTCCAGGTAATCTTCGATATTCACAAAAAGCACCATGTGACCGGACGGATACATGCCTTTCAGATAACAGTAGCTGCAATCATAGATGCAGTTCATCATTGTGGAACAGTAATAAAAATTGGTATTGCCAAAATCCTGACAGACCGGTGCTCCTTCATAAAAAAAATGATCGGTTTTTTCTGCCAGAATGAGAGCCTGTGCCTGATGCTGCCGGACACAGTCCTGTCCATGCCGGTTAAATACATCCTTGTAATGTTCAATCTCCACAATCTGTGCCTGTGGAAACCGCAAAAGGATCTGTTCCGTACGCGGATGATTGCGGATGCGGCGTTCCACATAAATATGGGAAAACCGTGTATTATAACACACGTGCTCTAAGTTCTTCAAGAATCCTCTTTCCTTCCCGTTTGTCTTTTGCCGGCAGCCGGCCTGCCTGTTCATATTCCCGGTACCATCCGGACATGGTTTGCTTCCCGGATGCTTCTTTTGCTTCGCAGAGTGAATGATACAAAATCATTTGCCGGATCTGCGCTTTCATGGTTTCAGAACCATGCAATGCCTCCTGCCACAGCTTTGCCTGTTCTTCTACCTGGCTTCTAAATGCTTCCTGCATACTCTCCTGCCTGCTGTTTTTTTCCTGCATTGTCAGAAGCTGCCGGATAAATGTTAAAACCTCTTCTGCTGCCCGGTCCATGATCTGTGAAAAATGTTCTCCACTCCCGGCACTCTGCGGCTCCTGTGTTGTTCCATGATCGGTTACTACCTTGAGAAACAGCATCTGGTGCGGTGCATAGTAATAGTTTCCTGCCTGATATATTGCAGCAGCCTCCATATCCACCAGGATCTCTTTTCTTCTGTCCCCCGCCCCGGCATCTTTATCCAAAAACTGTTGGAAAGATTCCCGGTCCTGTACCGCGGGAAAACTGTATAGTTCTGCTTCCTCAAACGGATGCCGGTATAAAATATCGGGATAAAATGTACGTCCGTCTACCGTTTGCGTCAGTTTGTTACAAAGCGAAACAGTGCCGACAGGAATATTTTTCCTGCCGGCACAGCTCCCATAATTGATCAGGAAATCCCCGCTATCCGGTTCTCTTCTGGTCGAACACTCTGCCACCGCCGTGGCCGCCGCAATGGCGGATGCCCCGGTAATGACAATCTGTATTTGATTGTTTTCATCCGAAAATACCTGAAAATGATTCTGTGTCATATCTTTTTTCAAAGAAAGCGCCCGGATCAGTTCCTTTGCCTCCGGATAAAGAGCTGTAAATATTGTGATCAAATAGCCTTTCCTTCACTTTCTAAAATGTGTCTTGCCACATAAACACCACTGGCAGATGCATGGGACAGTGAATGGGTCACACCACTGCCATCTCCGATGATATAAAGTCCCGGATACCGGCTCTGCAGATTCTCATCCAGCTCTACTTCCATATTATAGAATTTTACTTCCACACCATACAGCAGGGTATCGTCGTTTGCGGTACCCGGTGCAATCTTATCGAGCGCATAGATCATCTCAATGATACCATCTAAGATTCGCTTCGGAAGAACCAGACTTAAATCTCCCGGTGTTGCGGAAAGTGTCGGTGTCACAAGCCCCTCCTCGATACGTTTCTGATTACTGCGTCGTCCGCGCACCAGATCACCAAAACGCTGTACGATCACACCACCGCCTAACATGTTCGATAACCGCGCAATGCTCTCTCCGTATCCATTGCTGTCTTTAAACGGCTCGGAAAAATGTTTGGCAACTAAAAGTGCAAAGTTCGTATTCTCTGTGCGAAGATCCGGGCTGTCATAGCTGTGTCCGTTTACCGTCACAATACCATTGGTATTTTCATTTACCACTATGCCATATGGATTCATGCAGAACGTACGGACATTATCCTCAAACTTTTCCGTACGGTAAACAATCTTGCTCTCATAAAGTTCATCGGTCAGATGGGAAAAGATCACTGCCGGAAGTTCTACACGCACACCGATATCCACACGGTTGGATTTGGTAGGAATTTCCAGATCCTCACAGACGGTTTCCATCCACTTGCTTCCGCTCCGTCCGACTGACACGATACATTTTTTGCACGCATATTCCGCATCTTTTGTCGAAACAAGATATCCATCTTCTTTGACCTGAATCTTCTCCACCGGGGTGTCAAAGAAAAAGTCCATGTGGTCTTTCATCTCGTCATAAAGATTTTTCAGCACAACATAATTGACATCAGTGCCCAGATGGCGGACCGATGCATCCAGAAGCTTCAGTTTATTCTGCAGACACACTTTTTTTAAATCTGTGCCTGCGGTGGAGTACATTTTGGTTCCCTCTCCACCGTGAGACATATTGATGGTATCCACATATTTCATCAGTTCAAGTGCTTTCTGTCTGCCGATATATTCATATAAAGTACCGCCGAAATCATTGGTAATGTTGTATTTACCATCCGAAAAGGCTCCGGCTCCGCCAAATCCGTTCATGATTGCACAGGTCTTGCAGCCGATACAGCTCTTTACCTTTTCTCCATCAATCGGACAATGTCTCTGTTCCAAAGAACGTCCTGCATCAAACACTGCAATCTTTAAATTTTCATCCTGCTTCATGAGCTCATAGGCAGAAAAAATTCCCCCCGGTCCTGCTCCAATAATAATTACATCATACATTCGACGCCACCTCCGGCTTTTTATTTTTTCTCGCGGCTCTCATTGCGGTACTGCAACGGAGTCATATCAAAGCATTTTTTAAAGGTACGGTTAAAATGCTCAACACTCGGATATCCGACAACATCCGCAATATTTTCAACCGTCATATTACCGTTTTTCAGCAGAGTCTTGGCACGTTTCATACGAATATGGGCTACGTGCTCTCCAAATGTCTTACCTGATTTATCCTTGATATATTTGGAGATATAAGGCTCTGACAGATGGAACTGCGCTGCCATGCTCTCAAGTGTTACATCCTGATAATTGTTCTGGATAAAATTAAGCATGGCGGTCAGGCGTTCATCCTGTGCCCCATCGTTTTGTGCAATCTGCGGTAATTTATTTACAGCAACCGTCAGCGCATGGATGGACGCTTTGATGATATCCTCATCCATACCGACACCCCAGTAACTCTTTCCTTCACAGGTAATGCCCACATAGGCGATTGCCTTAGAAGAAGATCCATGGGACAATGCATGTTCTTCATAGGTAGAAAGTTCGTAGCTGATACCGAAGAACTGCTTGATTGTGTTGCTCACGGCGTCCAGACGACCGTTTCCGTTTGCATCGACGATGGTCTTCTTTCCGCCAAAGTTAATTTCTGTCTCTGCCATAATACCATCATTCTGCTTGAAATGGCAAGAATCGATTGTAAAGTACGGCATTTTGTTCATATAGTTTTCTTCAAAGATCTCGTATACCCACTGTGGAGAAAGTTCCTTGTGTTCTTCATCCGATACCTGTTTCACTGCATATCCGACTTCTTCTTTCATTGCCTGCGGCAGAGAAATGGAGAAATTCTGCTTTAAGATATAACTGATTCCTCCCTTTCCGGACTGGCTGTTAATACGGATAACATCGGCATCGTAAGTTCTTCCCACATCCATCGGATCGATCGGCAGATACGGAACCGTCCATGTCTTTAATTTCTTTTCTTCTCTCCAGGCCATTCCCTTTGCAATCGCATCCTGATGGGAACCGGAGAACGCAGAAAAGACAAGATCTCCGGCATACGGAGAACGCTCATGGACATGCATTCTCGTCAGACGCTCATACGTCTCACGGATGCGTGGCATATCTGCAAAGTCCAGTTTCGGGTCAATGCCATAAGAAAACATGTTCATGGCAAGCGTAATGATATCGACATTTCCGGTACGCTCTCCGTTTCCAAACAGCGTGCCTTCGATACGGTCTGCTCCTGCCAGAAGTCCCAGTTCAGCATCACTGACACCGCAGCCTCTGTCGTTGTGCGGATGAAGACTGAGTACCACATTTTCTCTGTGGTGCAGATGCTTGCTTACATATTCGATCTGTGTTGCAAAAATATGCGGCATTGCAGTCTCAACAGTTGCCGGGATATTGATAATTGCCTTGTGTGCGGCATCCGGCTCCCATACATCCAGAACGGCATTGCAGACATCGACTGCGTAATCCACTTCGGTTCCGTGGAAACTTTCCGGACTGTACTCAAAAGAGAAATCTCCCTCTGTCTCACTGGCAAGTCTCTTTAACAGTTTTGCACCATCCACAGCCAGCTGCATGATATGCTCTTTGTCTTTTTTAAACACCTGCTCCCGCTGTGCCACAGAAGTGGAATTGTACAGATGAATAACTGCATGCGGAGCCCCTTTGACTGCCTCAAATGTTTTTTTAATGATATGCTCACGCGCCTGTGTCAGTACCTGAACGGTCACATCATCCGGAATCATATCCCGCTCAATCAGCGTACGCATAAAAATAAACTCTGTTTCTGATGCTGCCGGGAATCCAACTTCAATTTCCTTAAATCCGATATCCACGAGCATCTGGAAAAACTCCAGCTTCTCGTCAAGGCTCATCGGCTCGATCAGTGCCTGGTTACCGTCACGCAGGTCCACGGAACACCAGATTGGTGCTTTCTCTATGTAATCTTTTTTGGCCCAGTCGTATTCGCAGACTGGAGGAAGAAAATACTGTCTTTCATACTTGTCAAAATTTTTCATGATGTTTCCTCTTTTCCAACATTAAATATTATCAATTTCAATGAGTAATTTTAACACATAATCTCTCATTTGGAAATGATTAAATTTAAGCAATTTTATTGATGTTTTTTATTTTGTCAATTGATTTTGCAGCCGGTGTACCACAGATGCCTCCGCCTCAGACGCATGCATCACCTGTTCTGCGACCTGTCTGGCAACCGGAGTTACCTCATTTTCTTCTTCCCACTCCTGCAGACCGGCATCCGGGATCTCCTGTTTTTTCTGCAGTACATACCGGTTCAGGTTATTGCAGTACTGCATCAGATTCCGGAATCCACGCACACGGGTCAGAAGATTTTTACCGTATGCCTGCTGCTCTAAGCCTGCTATGGCAATCACTTCCATACACAGATGAAGTTCTCCGGTGATATCCGATGCTTCCATCAGAAGATCCGGCCGTTCTTTTTTTGCCTGCAAAAAATATGCCTTTGCTCCATCCACATCTGCCCGGTCAAAATATTCCGCCAGCCGGCACCGGACTTCTGCAATCTCTGCTTTTTCTCCCAGCATGCCTACCATACACGCATACACCCGCAGCCTGTTGTGCCTGATCCAGACATACTGTAAAAACTCCGAAATGAATCCGAAAATTCTCCGGTGATAAGAATCCTCTTCTTCCACTTTCACGCGCCGCTCCACTTCAAATAAAATAGAAAACAGCCATTCCATATAAACATCATAAACTTCTTTTTTTGCAATCAGCATATTTCCGAAATAGGTGTGCTTTTGCTGCACCAGCTGCTGAAAATCCGCCGCATAATCCGGATAAATCTCCTGTATCACACGGGCTGTTTCGTCCAGATATAAAATCTTGTGGTGAGAAGCAAATCCCTCATAATAAGAAAAATTCAGCTGCAGTTCTTTCGTTGTGATCACATCATACTGCTGCAGCAGAGATAGAATCTGTGCCTCTGTAAACAATTTTCCCTGCTCATTCAGAAGATACCGGCGGTAATGGCAGGTACCAACTACCTTTGCATGGGAGTTTTTCCATACCCAGTACATTCCCGTCAGTTCACTGTAATAACAGTTTTTTTCGGAAATGTGATCTCCGGTATTATCTCCCACACAAAAAGACAGCGGGGACGATTTCTCATCCCTGCTGTATGACGAAGCCGCCGCTCGTCCCACATGAAGTGGAATATACAACGGGTCCGGTGGCGGCGTAAATGCCTTATGCGTCATCACATAGATGGCAGTCTGTTGATTTTTATCTTCTGCGCCGGTCTCCATATTTTTCATGATACATTTTCTTTTCTTCATACATTGCCTCATCTGCCTGATTCAGATATACATCCATATTATATTCACTGTCCCACGGGGCAAGAATCACACCGATACTGACCTCTAAAGATTCCCGGATCGGAGAGGTTTCCTCCCCACATACCACGGCAATGCTCTGCCGGATGGATTCCGCGGTGATCCCGGACTCTTCTCTCGTCAGCAGTAAAAATTCATCACCGCCAAACCGAAATGGCAGACTGTCTTCCGCGGTAAGCCTTCCAAGCGCTTCCCCCGTCTTTCGGATGACCCAGTCACCGGCTTTATGTCCATACGTATCGTTGATGTATTTTAAGCGGTTGATGTCGCAGAATATAAACTTTGTATTGACATGATACTCACAATTTTTCTCATAAAACTTCTGTCCCAGATCTTCCATTCCAAAACGGTTATAAATTCCCGTCAGCTGATCGATCCGGTACAACTTCTGCAGTTTCAGATTTACTTCCTGATACTGCTTCCGCTGGATATAATTTTCCAGTGCATAACAGATATTGCGGAAAAAGGTTTCCAGAATTCCTGTCCTAAACATCTCATCCACACCAGCCACCATACAGTATCCCATCCGGTGCAGCTGATAATGCAGTGGCATAAACACCTGTACCCCGCCTTCTTCTGTCCGGTTCTTTTCATTGCACCAGTTAAGTACTTCTCTCTTACAGCTTCGATAACTTTTGGCTTCCTGGGAAAACAGATCATCCGTCAAAAAGATCTGCCCTCTTCCTGCCCCGACCAGATCTAAGAATCTCCCCGTCGCATCCATGATCTCTTCTAAAGAGATCCGGCTGGTTACCCATTCCTGCATGGAATCGAGTTTGGATTTTGCGTCATATTCCTGCAGATTTTTCCAGAAAATCCGGTTACGGAACGATTCCGTATCAAATGGGACATGCTTTGTGCAGCCACAGGTATTCCCGATAAAAAACCGGTAGGAAAGTTCCCTGTGTACCAGCTTTCCATCTGCCTTTTCATGCAGTTCGTGCAGAAGCCTGACAGCTTCATATGCCACCTGGTCTCTCGGCCGTTCAATGGTTGTCATCGTCGGGCTGAAACATTCCCCGTCAAAATACCGGTCAAACCCTGTGATTGGTATCTTTCCCTCGAGCGCCGTTCCTTTTATGGTCTGCAAAAAAGCTGCCGCCATCAGATCATTTGCGCTGATAACCGCCTGTGGGAGTTCCTCCCCTGCCTCATATGCTGCAATCATTTTTCTGGCATATGTTTCCCCTGAGCGGTACTCATAATTTCCATAATCCACCCATTCCGGCATAAGACAAAGCCCCAGTTCCCGAATTTTGGACTCTACCCCCTGTTGACGCATCTGCGCCTCATAGGTATCTTTCATCCCGTTAATAAAACCAAATGTCCGGATTCCATGAACCCCGGCCAGATGCCGCACGATCTGCCGCATGGCTTTGCTCTGATTGATTCCGACAAAAGAAAGCCCGGGAATCTCCTCTTCCAGAGATACACAGGGCTTTTTACTTTCTATGATCCGTTCGAGTAACCGCTGCTTGACATCTCCTTCTTTGATCGTGGTACTCGGATACAAAAATCCATCGTACGCCTCCATATCTGCCAGTTCAAAAAAATCAAACTCTGACTTATTAAAACTGTCTCCCGATCCCAGTCTTCCAAAACTTGCATACAGATGTATGGAGTCATGGAATTCTTTCTGTGAATTTTCCAGACCGTGATACATATCCCGCAGGTACTCACCGTTCCATCCTGTCGCAAATACTGCTATCTTCATAGTCGCACCCCTGTTCTTTTTCCTTCCCCATATCTGGTACTATTATACCACCAATTTCAGAGAGCGTCATCCGTTTTTCGACATTTGCCGACATATTCTTTTCCTGTTTCTGCCCGCTTTACGCCTGTTTTTTTGTTTTCCGTCTTCTTCGTCTCCGACGCAGTTTTTGTCCGTTTTCCTTTCGAAAGTTCTGGATCGTCTCCCAGATTTTTGTATAATCCCGCTCGAACAGTTCTTCCGAGAGCTGGACTGCCAGCGTTTCTTTCGGAACTGTCTCGACAATTTTATCGGCCACAAACCGCTTGCTTTTCTGCTTATATGCATGCATCGCGTTCAGTTCCTGGATATGCGCCAGTTCCGGCCGCCACAAAATCTCTATTTTACAGTTCCAGTCCATCTGTGGGTTACTCTGCGGCTCCCGCAGCATATAAAAATCAACCTGATCCCCTACCTGTTCCACCGTAATGATCCCCCACCATTCCGGGACATGTTCCTTAATATGTGCCGCATGCCGGGTTCCGACCACGACCAGATCATAGTCATAATATAAGTTGTAATCTTTCACCTGGCGATCCAGCCGTGCATAACTGTCCGCATCACTCTTGATCTCAATTCCGTAGAGGGCATCGTGTACCACCATGACCATATCCGCCCGTGACTGCCCCATCACCTGTTCCTCAAGGATTCTGTTTTTCCCGTAAATTTCTTCCAGATAAAATGCCAGAGGTTCACGGATATCTTTATCGTATAACATTATTTTTCCAGCTTTGCATCGGCTTTTGCCTGGAATTTTTCATTATATACAATAAAACGCTCATGCTCGCCCTCTCCGATCAGTCCTGCCTCATCAAAAGCTTTTACAGAAAACGTCAGTGCTCTGCCATCTACTTTCGTCAGTTCGGTTTCACAGGTAATTTTCATGCCCACCGGGGAAGCTGCCACATGTTTTACATTCATTAACGTTCCTACCGTTCCGCTTCCCTCCTCTAAATACGGCTGTACACTCTCCCATGCAGTCTTTTCCATCAATGCGATCATTGCAGGGGTTGCAAATACATCCAGGGCACCGCTTCCCATAACTTTTGCGGTGTTTTCCTCTGTTACCATAATTTCCTGTGTTCCTTTTACGCCTTCTTTTAACATATGTAATACTCCTTTTCTTATTTTGCATTAAATAAGCGATCGGGAAAGAGTTTCGCGATCACCTGTTCTGCATAAATAGTAACATGATTTAAAAGAAGTGTCTACAGTTTAGAAAGTTTTTAGAAATGCACCAACACGCTATTTTCCGGCATTTTCGCGTTCATTGTTAGCACTCATTCAAAAAGAGTGCTGATTTTCTATTGACTTTTTACAAAACTGGTTTTATCATTTTCATTAGCGAACATTTGTGAATGAAAACAAAGGAGATGTATAACATATGGCAAATAAACACGGATCATTATCCATCGACAGCGACAACCTGTTTCCGATTATCAAGAAATGGTTATATTCAGATCATGATATCTTCTATCGTGAGCTGATTTCCAACGGTTGCGATGCGATTACCAAATTAAAGAAACTGGACATGATGGGAGAATATTCCCTTCCTGCTGATTATAAAGCAAAGATTCAGGTCATCGTAAACCCGGAAGAAAAAACCTTAACATTTATCGATAACGGTCTTGGAATGACTGCCGATGAAGTAGAAGAATATATCAACCAGATTGCATTTTCCGGTGCAACGGATTTCATCGAGAAATACAAAGATAAATCCAATGACGATCAGATTATCGGTCATTTCGGACTTGGTTTTTACTCCGCATTTATGGTTGCAGATGAAGTAACGATTGATACCCTTTCTTATAAAGAAGGTGCAACCGCTGTTCACTGGTCCTGCGATGGCGGTACCGAATTTGATATGAAAGACGGCGACAAAACAACCGTTGGTACAGAAATCACACTTTTCTTAAATGAGGATTGTCTGGAATTTGCCAACGAATACCGTGCAAGAGAAGTCATTGAAAAATACTGTTCTTTCATGCCAACCGAGATCTATCTTTCCAAGGCCAATGCCCCGGAAGAATATGAAACGATCGACAAGGAAGATGTAAAAGATACCGATAAAGTGATTGAAGAAATCCACGAAGAGGCCAAGACTGAGGAAAAAGAAAACGACAAGGGCGAAAAAGAAATCGTAGAAGTTTCTCCGGCCAAGGACAAGGTAAAGATTGTAAAACGTCCGGTACCACTCAACGATACCAATCCTCTCTGGGCCAAAAATCCAAGTGAATGTACCGATGAGGATTACAAGGAATTTTACCGCAAGGTATTTATGGATTACAAAGAGCCTCTGTTCTGGATACATCTGAATATGGATTATCCGTTCAATTTAAAAGGTATCCTCTATTTCCCGAAGATCAATACCGAGTATGATTCCATTGAAGGAACCATCAAACTTTACAACAATCAGGTATTTATCGCAGATAATATCAAAGAAGTCATTCCGGAATTCTTAATGCTCTTAAAAGGCGTTATCGACTGTCCGGATCTGCCTCTGAACGTATCACGTTCTGCGCTGCAGAATGACGGTTTTGTCAAGAAAATTTCCGAGTACATTACCAAGAAAGTGGCTGACAAGCTCATCGGCATGTGCAAGACAGAGAAAGAAAACTACGAAAAATACTGGGATGATATCAGCCCGTTTATCAAATACGGCTGCTTAAAAGATACCAAGTTCTGTGACAAGATGAATGATTATATCCTCTTTAAGGATATCAATGACAAGTATCAGACACTTCCGGAACTTCTCGTTCCTGTTGAGGACGAAAAGAAAGACGACGAAAAGACGACCGAAGATGCAAAGACGGAAGAATCCAAGTCAGACGATGCAAAAGAGGAAGAAAAAGAGCCGGAACGCAGCACGATCTACTATGTAACAGACAAGGCTCAGCAGGGACAATACATCAAGATGTTCAAGGAACAGGGCATGAATGCCGTAATCCTCGATCACAACATCGATACTTCCTTCATCACACAGTTAGAGCAGCGCAACGAGCACTATCAGTTCAAGCGTATTGATGCAGATGTCACAGATGCCTTAAAATCCGATGATGCAGCAGATCTGACCGAGGAAACCAATACCCTTTCCGATCTGTTCAAAAAGACACTGAACAACGATAAGCTTACGGTAAAAGTAGAAAGCTTAAAGGATGCGGATGTTGCCTCTATCCTCACACTCTCCGAACAGGGCAGACGTATGCAGGATATGATGAAGATGTACGCAGCCGGCGGTATGGGCGGTATGGACCCGAATATGTTTGCAGCAGACCAGACTCTGACTTTAAATGCAAACAACGCTCTGGTAAAATATCTGTTCGAACACAAAGATTCCGAACATTCCGGCATGTTTGCAGAACAGCTCTATGATCTGGCCATGCTTTCCAACCAGCCATTGTCCGCAGAGGCTATGACAAAGTTCGTAAAGCGAAGCAACGATATCATGTTACTGTTAACCAAATAAAAAATGGTATGAAAAACTCCGAAGCTGTATGCTTCGGAGTTTTTTACTTCTATAATATTAAAAATTACGAAAAATGTCTGCGGCTCCCTCTCAGATAACCCGCATGCACCAGAATTGCCACGGTCGTACCGATTAAAATTCCCACCATTACATCGGTCGGAAAATGAACAAAGTGATACAGTCTGGAAAACGCAATCAGGGATGCTAAAATCACTGCCGGAATTCCAAGCTTTTTATCATTACATAAAAGTGCGATGGATGCAGCAAATCCGTTCATGGAATGCCCGGACGGAAAGGAATAATCCTTTGGGCTTTTTATGAGCAGGGCAATCTGTGTATCCAGCCAGCAGGGTCTTTGTCTTGCGATCAGATTTTTCAGGATCAGATTTCCAATGATAAACGTAATTGCCATGGATATCACCATCTGGATTCCAATTTTGCGGTATTTCTTCGGAATACAAAGCGCAAGGCCAAGTACAATCCAGAAAATACCGGCATTTCCTATCGTGGAGAGTCCTGTCATGATATGGTCAAGAACCGGCTGATGAATCTTCTGCAGTGCATATAAAATATCAAATTCCCATTTCATGTCGTCTCTGTATTTTCTCCTGTTGTAAAATATTTCTCATATGTGCTGAAAAAAGAATCCGTCCCGATGCCGGACACATCTTTTAACGTCACATCGTCCCACAGATTATCATTTAAGCAAAACGTGGAATTCTTCACAAACGTCTGGTACTCGTTTTCAAATCGTTCTTTTTTTTTCTTTACACGGATTTTTTCCTTGTTTTCCTCCGTCAGATCTTTTTCGAATTTGTTCAGACAGCGGATGATATAATACCCGTCATCTGCCGCAATCACATCGGAACACGCTCCGTCATCGAGATTAAACACGATCTCCTCCATCGCATCCGGATAAGTTCCACGTGCAATGGTGCGTTCAAACTCTCTCGACTGATTGTATGCACTTGCAACCGAAGCAAAATCATCTCCCGCTGCAAGATTTTCCTGCACCGCACGCAGTGCTTCTTTTTCTTTTACATAGATCTGTTGTACCCGGACCACTCTCGCTTCATCATCACTGACCTCCTCATCGGTTCCCTGTGTCAGCGCATGATACAGCTTTTCTGCCAGTGCATACTCTTCATATGCTGTACGGATCTCTCTCTCATACAGACCGATGAACGTTTTTTCTTCCTCCGTAAGTGACTGGTAATATTCTTTTGCCGCACGTGCTGCCTGTTTCTTTTCCTGCTCACTCAGATGCATGTCCTGATTTTCTGCCAGAATATCCATACATGCAATATGTGTCAGTTCCTGAATCGTCACATCCTTGACATACTGTTCTAAATCCGCATCATAGGATTCCCAGAGATCCGTTCCGTACGCTTTTCCATACAGGTTGCGGTAATTGCACAAATACAGTTTTGCATATCTAATATCATATTTATGATCATTGATCCGCACAATGGCATTATGGTTTCTCAGCTGCCCTGACGACAGGCGAATCTGTGTATTTCCAACCTTACAGCCTCCGAGTGACGGTACCGTAAGCGCTGCCATAAGAAAAATCCCCGCCAGTTTCCATCTCTTTTTTTTCATACCGTTTTATCCTTCTACGACAAGAAAGCGACCATCGGGAATTGCAAAAACCTCACCCGCCTCTAACAATTCTTCCTCACTCATTCCGGCGACATCCATCCCCGCGTCATCAAAATAATCCCGCACTTCTTTTATATTTTTGCAGACAACCGCCATGCAGTCCTCCAGAAACTCTTCTGCTTCCTCCGGGCTTTCCGCTACCGCCTCTGGGAAAAGTTGTGTCTGGTGTTCCAGAAAATAATGTAAAATCTCCTCATCGTATTCGTTCATACCTTTTTCCTCCCTGTGAATCACTTTCTATTATTATAACGAAGGAATTTCTCTGTGACAATCCCTTAATTCCACTCCATGACTCCCAGTTTTTTCAGTTCCTGATATAACCGCCCCACCGGAAGTCCCACCACATTGTTATAATCACCATGGATTTCCTTCACAAAAGCTGCTGCCTGTCCCTGAATTCCATAGCTTCCCGCCTTATCCATCGGCTCTCCGCCGGCAATATAGCGCCGGATTTCCGCGTCATCCAAAGGATACATGCAGACATCTGTTTTCTCATAAAATGAAGTTTCCCCGGTTCTGCCGTTTTTATCAATAAAAACAAGCGTTACTCCCGTGTATACGCTGTGGGTATGTCCGGACAGCATCGAAAGCATATGGGCTGCATCCGCTTCATCCCGCGGTTTCCCGAGAATATTTCCATCACAGGCAACCACCGTATCGGCCCCGATCACCAGAATGTCCTGCGGCGTAACCAGCTCCGGATGGATTTCATTGTAGGAAAGAATTCCTGCGGCCACTTCTTCCGCTTTCTGACGGGAAAGTTCTAACACTGCCCCATCCACAGAACCAGCAGTAATGACTTCTTCTCCCTTCGCCGGACAGATTTCAAATTCCAGTCCGACCTGTTCGAGCAGCTCTTTTCTCCGCGGTGACGCAGAGGCAAGTACAATTCGACTCATAATGTGACAACCTCCTTCAGGTGAAACGAATAGATGAGTTTTTCTTCCGCCACCATTTTTTTTGTATCCGTAGAAAATACACGGCTTAATGCATCTGCATACAGCTGAAGCTGTGTCTGATAGCGCATCAAAAGTTCCTGCGCCTGTTTTACCCGGTCCGTCTTGTAATCCAGCAAAATAATTTTATCATTTTCCATCCAGAAAACATCTATGATTCCCTGTACCAGCACCGTCCCGCCGGATGCCTCCATCTGATGCTGCATCACAAACGGTCGCTCCCGATACAGATCCCCACGCACAGCTGCTGCTGCCATCCGGGGAGCAATCGGACTTTCCACAAACGCTTCGATCATTTCCGGAATAACAAGTGCATACCATTCCCCCGGCAGTTGTCCGTTTGCAAGCATCCGGTCCAGTTCCTGTTTCACAAATGCACAAACTGCTCCCGCATCAGAGGTATCTATATCTGCAATCGCAGCAAAATCCAGACATTCCATCACCCGGTGCACCGCGGTTCCCCGCATAGCACCCTGATTTACGTTTTCAGCTGCCGGATACTCTCTGTCCTCTTCTCTTGCAAAGTCCGGAACATACACTTCACGGTCTTCCTGCAGAAAATCCGGCACCACGGCTTCTCCCTCGGACCTGTCATACTGTAAGACAAGCGATGCATGCTTCAGTTCCGAAACCGAATATTTACTTTTTTTGCCGGTCTCACTCTGATATGGGTAACGGTAGGAAAACCACTGGTCATACTGCTGAAGCAGTTCGGGTTTCGCATGATCGATATGCTGCAGAAGTTCCTCATAATTTTCCCTGCTGTCTGCCGCCTGTTCCACCTCTTCCCATACAATTTTCTCCGGTGGAACCACATCGAGCGTATATTTCTGCGGATAAGAAAGCATGGCCGGAAGAATCCAGTCCAGATAACTGCCTGCCCGGACCCTCTGCCGGTAACTGACCGGCTTCCCCGGAAGTACATTTCCGGTATATCCGGAAAACGTTTTTTGGGCATCTTTGATCATTCCGGTCAAAACCAGTTTTTCTTTTGCCCTCGTCAGTGCCACATACAATATGCGCAGTTCCTCTCCGAGATTTTCCCTGCGGATCCGGTCCGCAATCTCTGACCGGAACACACTGTTTTTTTTCACTCTGGGCTGCCCGGAAATCTCACAGATTCCAAGGCCTAAATCCGGATGTACCACCAGCCGGTCACTGGCATCCATCTGATTCATTTTTCTTCCCAGACCGGACACAAAAACGACCGGAAACTCCAGTCCCTTACTCTTATGAATGGTCATCACGCGGACAACATTGGCATTTTCTCCTGTGGTATCTGCCTCCCCGAAATCCACTTCATATTTCTGAAGCTTATCGATATAACGCAGAAAATGAAACAATCCCCGGTAGCTTGTTTTCTCGTAATCAACCGCTTTTTCCACCAGCATTGCAAGATTTGCCGCACGGCGCTCCCCTGCTGGCAGTGCCGCCGCATAATTTCCATATCCGCTAAGCTGCAGAATCTTCTGGATCAGTTCATGGATCGGCAGATCCTGTTTTTCCCGCAGCTTACGATACATCCGGTAAAAGTCATAAAGTGTGCCCTCCGTGGCTTCCTGCATGGCATGCATTGCAGCTTCCGCAAACGAACACTCCGGATTTTCCACACGAATCTGTGCCATCTCTTCCTCATCCAGTCCCACCAGGGGAGACCGAAGAACCGCCGCCATCGGAATATCCTGATAGGGATTATCCAGAATCCGCAGCATTGCCAGCACCGTCTGTACTTCCAATGCCGAAAAATATCCGGTCGAAGACTCCACATATGCCGGTATCCCCGCTCCCTGCAGAACCTGCACAAAATCCGTTCCGTAGTCTTTTAAACTTCGAAGCAGGATGACAATATCGGAATAGCGCAGCGGCCGAAGCTGTCCACTCTCCTTATCCGTCACCTGCATGTGCTGCTTCATATCCGCAATACGCGTGGCAATCATATGCGCTTCCATCTGTCCTTTTGTCAGATTCTTTGTCTCTGAAAGCAATTCGTCTTTTTCATCCAAAAGCAAAAGCTCCGGTTTAAATCCTTTAGCATTCTCATCATAATTTTTTGCCCCGTAATACAATGCCGCATCCCGGTCATACGCAACCCGTCCCAGATCCGGACTCATAATTTTGTAGAAGATATCATTACAGAAATCAAGCACCTGTGCACGGCTTCGAAAATTCATATGCAGATCAATTCTCTGCTGCAGACTCTCTTCCGTCGAAAAAGATGCATATTTATCCATAAAAAGTTCGGGGCGTGCAAGCCGGAACCGATAGATGCTCTGCTTGACATCTCCCACCATAAACAGATTATGCCCGCCTTCCGGCTCCATGGAAATCGCACGCATGATCTCTTCCTGTACCTGGTTGCTGTCCTGATACTCATCAATCATGATTTCTGCAAAATGTCTGCGGAATTCTTCTGCGGTATGCCGTGGCTGCTTTGTTTTTTCGTCCACGAGAATCCGCAGAGCAAAATGCTCAATATCGGCAAAGTCAACAATTCTCTTCTTTCGTTTTGCCGTTTCCATTGCCTGTGTATATTCAAGTGCCAGCCTTACCAGCTCTTCGAGAAACGGACACAAGCGTTTCTGCTGCAAAAGAAGTGTCTCCAGATCCATCGCAAAATATTTTTTCTGCAGCGTTTCCACTTCTTTTTTCACATCCGACCGGATCTCCATGACCGTTTCCTTTTTTTTGACATCCCCGGAGAATTTGCGGATCGGTGACAATTTTCCAAAGACCAGACCATTTAAAAATGTCTGTACCTGCAGATATCCCTGCAGATTTTCTGCCTGCTGCAGCTGCGTCAGATCCGCTTCCAGTGTCTTTGCATATGCCTGCGGTCCATCCGGCTCATTACACAACTGCAATGCCTGTGTCATCTGTGTGCACATGTCACACAACAAAAGCCTGGCATGTTCCGCAATGTCCTCAAGCATCTCTGTCTGCACCAGTTCCTGTGCATGTTCCACCTGATACGGTTCGGTGAGTTTTTTCATCCACGCCTGCGGCCACGGACTGCTCAAAGACATCCGGTAAATCTTTGCCACCATCTCCCGCACCCCGTGGTCGTTTCTTTTTCCGGCATAGGCATCGATCAGTGAAAGAAACGTCTTTTCCTGCCGCGCATAGTTATCTTCAAACACCTGCTCCAGCACGTCCTGCTCCAGCAGCCGGATCTCTCCTTCATCTGCAATCCTGAAATTCGGGTCCAGACTGATCTCTTCAAAATGATTCCGTACCACAAAAAGGCAGAAACTGTCAATCGTTGTGATCATGGCATTGTGAATCAGTGCCGACTGTCTGCGCAAATGCGTGTTTTGGGGATCTTTTTCACATTCTGCCTCAATGGCAGCCCCGATACGCTCCCTCATCTCCGCCGCCGCTGCCTTCGTAAATGTCACAACCAAAAGCCGGTCGATATCAACCGGATTCTGCGGGTCGAGAATCCTTTGGATAATACGTGCCACAAGCACCGCTGTTTTTCCCGATCCCGCTGCCGCCGAGACGAGAATATCCCGGTTTCTGAAATCAATGACGTTCTGCTGTTCCTTCGTCCATTTCATCTGATCGCTCCTCCTTTCCCCTGTTTCTGGCAAGCTCTGTCTGCATCTGGTCAAGCACTTCTTCTTTTTTCATGGATGCAAACTGCCGGTATTCATATCCCGGAATTTTTGCATCCATCCCGCACACCGATGCATATGGACAATAGGTACAGCTGGTTTCTATATCACTCCGGTAAGGATTCACCGCAATATTTCCCGCATAGATGGCCTCTCCACACTGCCGGATCTCGTGCTCTACATAGCGGGTAATCACCGCAAACTCTTCCGTCGATGCCACTTTTGAACGCGCTGTGGAAATTTCACCGTTTTTCTTGATTTCCACGGGGATCATCTGCGATTTTCCCTCAAAATTCTGATCCATGGCACGATAGATTTCCTCTCCGGAATTCACCAGTCCATCCGGACGCAGTGCGAAAAGCAGCGCCTGCTCGGCCTCTTCGTCTGACAATGGAGTATCCGATTCGAGTACCGGATCATCAATGTGATAATAGAGAATTCCCCCGGGAAGGATTTCTTTTTTCGGATGCTGTCCCCGCAGCATTTCCATCGCCGCATCCATATAAACCACCAGCTGCAGCTGCAGTCCGCGGTACACACGGATCAGATCGAACTTTGTATTTCCGGATTTATAGTCTATTACTTTAATCGAAATTTTATTTTCATCTTCAAAGGTATCCAGACGGTCAATCCTTCCTTCCAACCGCATGGTCACATCATGCGATAACCGGTACTCGAGACTTTCCTTTCCCTCCAGTTCGTCAAATGTCACCTCAAATTTTTCCGGTACAAACTGCCCCGCACGCACCTGTCTGGTCAATGCCCAGACCGTCTGGTCAAAAATAGCAAGCATCCGTTTTCTCTGATAGGCATTTTCTGCCGTATCGCAGACCGCCATACCCGGATACCCGGCAATTGCCTCCTGCATGGCATTCTCTGCCATCTGCCGGCGCACGGCATCCGGCACCACAAACCAGTCATATTCCGATTGTTCCAGCTTCCGGCTGTAGCGTTCTAAGGCCGTATGATAGATATTTCCCATATCCACACTCTCAAATGCACTGGTCTCACGCTCCGTAAGTTTTAACCCGTATTGCAGAAAATGTGCATATGCACAGGCGGCAAACCGTTCCAGCCGCGTAATACTTCCGTACGGATGTCTTCCGTACAGTGCAAGCGCAACCGCCCGGCTGATTGGCTCTCCCTCATACCGTGTATACGGCGCATGCAGAAGTTTACGGATCTTCTCCTGCTTTTGCATATCATTCTCCTGCAGGAACCAGCGGGCAAGCGCATACCAGGCTTCTTCGTGCGGTCCGAAGACGAGATAATCTTCGGCAGCCTCTTTGGTATAAAAATCTGTATGCGCCTCCATATGCTCCGGTTCCTGCAATTTCAGTGTCGGAAACAGTTTCCTCAAAACTCCGGTCAGATAAGAAGGACGGATGGCTTTTCCCTCACTGTCAACCTTTGCATAACTGACATATAATTTTTCTGAAGGTTTGGTAAGATTGCGGTACAAATAAAAGCGCTGAATAAATGCCTGCTCCCTTGCCCCCGGTGCTAACTCCACTTTTTCTGCCAGAAGTTCTCTTTCGTATTCGGAAATAATTCCTCCGGCATTTGCCGCTTTCGGAATAATACCGTCGTTCACACCGATAAAAAATAAAATCCTGATATGATTTAATCGTGTACGTTCGATATCTCCTATCGTAACACTGTCATAGCCCGGTGGAATCACAGCCACGTCTGCAGCGGAAAGTCCTGCCTCCAGCACTTCGGTAAAATCCCGGATCTGCAATGGCTCCTCCCCCAGTAATAGATTATATTTTTCCAGAAGTTGCATCACGATTGTATAAATCTGTGCATATTCCCGGGATCTGGTTTCCTCTCCCTGCGCCAGAAGCTGCTGTTCCCTGTTCCATAACTGATGCTGGGTGTCCAGCTGTGTCAGCAGCTGATACAATGCCCGGATGCCATCCGAAACACGGGCATCTTTTCGGGCAAATACTGCTGCAAACGGCTCAAGATACCCATATATTTTTTCCCGGAGTTTTTCGAGCTGTTCCAGATCGTAAAGCGTTTTCTGCCGTGGCATATGCCCCCATCGTCTGCTCCACGCCGCTTTGCCGCGGATACCGGTTGCAACCAGATAACTGTCCAGCCGGTCCAGATCGTCCTCCGCAATATCACAGAATCCACACCGCAAAAAGCGCATGACTGCCTCATAACTAAAATTCGTATCCACAATTTCAAGCGCGGCACGAATACATTCAATGAACGGATGAAATAACACTTCTTTGGTCGTATCCATAAAATATGGAATCTCATATTTCGTAAAAACCGGATCCATATAACTCTGATAAGCTTCCACTGCGCCCGTCAGCACTGCAATTTCCCGATAGCGGTATCCCTGTCTGATCAGCGCATTGATCTGCCTGGCCACAAGAACCAGTTCTTCCTGTGGATTTTTTACTGCGGCAAGATGGATTTCTTCTACCGGCTTGGTATATTTTTCCGGACGGGGACGAAACAGATTCTGTTCCATAAATGCCAGTGCCGGAGCCAGCTTAAAACGCTTGTGTGCACTGTCTGTCATTACCACCGGTTCCATCACCTGCACATGAAGTTCTTCTGCCATCTTCATCAAAGACAGAATCGTTTTTTTGGACAGTGCAAATAATTCTTCATTTCCACTGCAATGATAAAAATCTTCTGCAGCATCGATTGTAAGCGTAATGTAAATATGCTCTGTCACCTGCAGCAATTCCCGCATGAGATCATTCTGTATCGGTGTAAAACCGGTAAACTCATCAAATACCAGCACCGCATCCCGCAAAGTTTCCGACTGCGGCACAAGATTTTTCAGAACATTTAATATCTCTTCCGCCGTCACAAAACTATCTTTCATAAAATCACAAAAAGCGCGATACATGGTTGCCACGTCGCGCAGTTTTGCAGAAAGTACCGGTGAGATTGTTTTGTCCTCCGTCAGATCCACCAGCTGTTCCGGTGAAATCCGGTACTGCACCAGCTCTGAGATCATTGATTTTACTTCCCCGATATATCCCATCCGGTTCATATTTGCCCGAAGAACGGTAAGCGTCTCCTCCTGTTCCTGTGCAAGCCTGCGCAGCACCAGGTTTTTTCCGGTTTCTTCCAGAACCTGTATGTCCTGCATCCCCATATCATCAAACACACGGTATGCCAGACGCTTAAAACTTAACACATCAATGTTCATAATTGCATGATTCGGTGCAAGTTCCACCAGTTTCTGCTGGGTCTGCATCGTAAACTGCTCCGGTACAATCACCAGATAATTTTTCTTCGGATGTTCCCCTGCCTGCCGCACCAGACGCTCATAGATGTATTCTGTTTTCCCGCTCCCCGAACTTCCCAGTACAAATTGTAAAGCCATAAACCCCTCTTTTTCTCCCTTAATAAATATGTGAAAAGATCAGCGATACCACAACCGTCATCAGACCGGAGACTGCAATTGACAGACTGCTCATTGCCCCTTCAATCTCTCCCATCTCCATTGCCTTTGATGTTCCCATGGCATGCGAAGCAGATCCGATTCCAACGCCTTTTGCCACCGGATCGCTAATGTGAAACAGTTTACAGATATTCTCGGCAAACATATTTCCAATCACCCCTGTGACAATGATAACTGCAACCGTAATGGTTACAATTCCGCCCAGTTCTTCGGACAATCCCATACCGATCGCCGTTGTGATGGACTTTGGAAGCAGTGTGACATACTGTTTGTGTGATAATTTAAAAATCAGTGACAATACCAGCACACACAGCGCAGAAGTCATGGCACCCGCAAAAATTCCTGCAAGAATCGCCTTCCAGTTTTTCTTAAGAGGCTCAATCTGCTCGTACAAAGGTACCGCCAGCGCAACCGTTGCCGGTGTCAGGAAATACGAAAGGTATTTCGCCCCACTTTCGTATGTGTCATAATCCACATGAAAAATCAGCAGAAAAATAATGATCAGTGCCATGGAAATCAACAGTGGATTAAAAATAGCGATCTTTAATTTTTTCTTGATCAATACCCCGATCTCATAGGTAATAATACTGATAAATACTCCGAAAAATACAGAGTTCTGTAAAAAGTTATTCATTCTTGTCCTCTTTCTTTCCATGATGCATCATCTGCTGTGTAACCTGTCCTGACACGCCCATAACCAGTACGGTAGAAACGAGCAGCAGAACAATGACCGGAAGCAGAATCGGTCGCAGTTCTCCCCAGCTGTCAATCAGCCCGACACCCGCCGGAATAAACATCAGCGGCATAATCTCAATCAGAAACCGCGCGGCTTCATGCACCTGCGGCAATTTAACCAGTCCCGTCATCAGTGCAATAAATAAAAGCACCAGACCATAAATACTTGCCGGCATCTGAATCGGAATCACCGCGTGCAGGACTTCCCCGATAAACGAGAAAATAAGAATCATCAATAGTTGTCTTAAATACTTCATTTTTTAACTCCTTCTTTCGCTTTTCCCATTTTAGCACCTTTCAGGATTTTTGGGGCAAAAATAAGGATTGTATTAATAAAATACAATCCCCATTCTTAAATCCTTCTCCCTATTTTTCCTGTGCGGTGCAATCTTTTACATACTGCATAATGATATCTGCCGTACCTTCAATTCCAAACCGCGTATCATTAATGCAAAGATCATAATTTGCAGCGTACCCCCAGTCCTCCCCGGTATAATACATATGATACTGCTTACGCCGGCCTTCCGTCTTCTCAATGATGGTCTCCGCCTCATGTCTTTTCACCTTATGCTTCTCCATCAGGTGATGAATCCGGGATTCCCTGTCACCACTTAAAAACACCCGTACCACATCGTTTTCCTTCTGGTACGCATAATTTCCAGCTCTGCCGATCAGAATACACGATGTCTCCCCAATCAGTTCATCCAGAACTTTCCTCGGTGTCCGGTGCACAACACTGTCTTCCCCATCATCTTCCGCAATGACTGCCAGAAGCGTTCCTGCCGGATTCTCACCGAAATAATCCGGATAATGCTCCAGAATTCCCTTTTTCTTTGCGAGTTCTGTTAATGTCTTTTTATTGTAAAGTGGAACATTCAGTCTGTCTGCCAGAACCTGTCCGACTTCATCTCCGTAACAGCCGCACTCTCTTGCAATTGTAATCTTCATGCCATAATCCCCTTCTTTCCTGTTACCGCAATGTTAGCACAATTTTATCCAGAATTCCAGTCAAATGTGCAATTGTAATCCCATAATTTGTCATCGGAATGTTCTGTGCCTTTGCGCGGTCGATTCTTGATACTACATATCTGCGGTTAAACATACACGCGCCACACTGAATGATCAGGTCATACCCTTCCAGATCCTGTGGAAAATCCGTGCCACTCACATGATCAATCCTTAGCCGTTCTCCAAATCGTTTCCGCAGCATACGCGGAATTTTTACCCTGCCGATATCCTCGCTCAAAGGGGCATGCGTACAGCATTCCGCTATCAGCACATGAGAGTTTTCGTTCATTGCATCGATCTGTCTGGCACCTTCCATATAGTACGGCAGATCCCCTTTGTATGCGGCAAACAGCACAGAAAAAGATGTCAGCATACTTTCCGCCGGTTTATTCTGGTATACATAATCAAACACCTGGGAATCGGTAATAATCAGCTTTGGTGCCTGCTGCAGCATGTTGAGTGCCGGAAGCAGTTTATCCGTGGTCACACTCATAACCATACACTTTTTATCCAGTAATTCCCGCAGCGTCTGCACCTGCGGCAGAATCAGACGTCCTTTCGGTGCCTGAATATCCTGTGGCATAACAAGAAGCACAAGATCTTCCTCCGTGACCAGATCCCCCGTAATCAAACGGTTTCCAAAATTCTCCGGCACCCTGCGGCTCATTGCCTCCCGGACATTTTCCATACCGGCTCCGGTCAATGCACTGACTGCCAGTGCATCTTCCTTTGTTTTTTCTTTCAGATAGTTTTTCAGAGGTGCTGCATCCGCCACGTCCGCCTTGTTAATGATCAGAAGAACCGGAATTTTACGCTCCTTAAACCAGGTGTACCATTTCAGTTCTTCCTCATAGGATTCGCCGGAAACCGGCTGTGCAGAAAATACAATAATTGCCAGATCTGCTTTTTGGGCTGCAAGCCGCGTCCGTTCCACGCGCTGTTCTCCCAGCGTACTTTCATCATCGAATCCCGCCGTGTCCATAATCGTGCACGGTCCCATCGGATAAATTTCCATTGCCTTGTATACCGGATCGGTTGTCGTTCCCGCCACATCTGCGACGATGGAAACCTCCTGCCCGGTAAAAGCATTGATAAATGAAGATTTTCCGCTGTTTGTTTTTCCAAATACACCGATATGCAGACGATTTGCAGACGGTGTTTCATTCCATGTTGCACCCATATGCGTTCTCCTTCTTGTGCGTTTTGCTGAATCAGTGATAATCTCCACGGTTTACGACCACTTTGTATCCGACACTTTCCATGCGGCGCGCCATACAGTGCCGGCACTCTGCCGCCTCATCTCCCGTACAGATTTTATTATCATATAATTTATATTTTTCCCGCACTGCTACCGGGGAAAGATTCGGCATCACAACATTTGCCCCTGCCTGAATTCCTTTTTCCCTGCCCAGCGGATGAATGGTTCCCAGTGCAGTTGTTGATGGCAGCAGCACATGCGGCTGCAACAGCCGGATAATGGATAAAAGCCGAAGCGTATCTTCCATTGTTCCTGCCTTTTTTTCGCCAAACGGGGTATCCTTCTGGGGAATAAACGGACCGATGCCTACCATATGCGGCTGCAATTTCCGGATAAACTGCAGATCTTCATACAGCGTATCCACCGTCTGCTCCGGCGAACCGACCATAAATCCACATCCCACCTGATAACCGATTTCTTTTAAATCCCACAGACAGTCCATGCGATGTTTCCAGAACATTTCTGCCGGATGCAGTTTTCCATAATGCGCCTCGTCCGCGGTCTCATGACGCAGCAGATACCGGTCCGCACCGGCATCAAAAAATGCCTGGTAGCTGTCGTGCTCTTTCTCCCCGATGGAAAGCGTCACCGCACAATCGGGATACTGTGCCTTGATCTGCCGTATCAGGGCACAGATTTTATTGTCCGTAAAATACGGATCTTCCCCGCCCTGCAGCACAAAGGTCCGAAATCCCAGTTCATACCCATTTGCACAACAGGAAAGAATTTCTTCCTCCGTCAGGCGATAGCGTTCTGCCTTGCGATTGCTCTTTCGAATGCCACAGTAAATACAGTCATTCTTACAGTAATTGGTAAATTCAATCAATCCACGGATAAACACCTGCTTTCCGTAAATGGCATCTGCTGTCTTACGTGCCCGCTCGTGAAGAAATGCAATGTCCCCGGTATCCGTTGTCTCCAGCAGCAGAGCCAGCTGTTCACGGGTTATATTCTGTCTGTTTTCAATTTCCGTTATGATCTGCTTTAACATTTACATACACCGTTCTGGCACTTGCGCCATCCAATCTTTGAATTTTTATTTTGTGGATTCTTTAAGTACTACTTCATACGACAACAGTGTCCGATCCGGTACCGTCTCCCCTTCAATCTGCGCCAGCAGATTCTTACAGGCTTCCATTCCGAGTTCTCTCGCATTGAAAGACAACGAAGTGATCGATGGTATATTGTTCTCGAGCACGGAACTGTTGTAAAACGATGCCACACGGATATCCTGCGGCACTTTTATGTGTTCCTGCCGCAGCTTGCGAAGTACCTGTATGCAGATGGCATCATCCATGCAGACAATACAATCCGCCCCTTTTTCCAGCACTTCTTCCACTGCACGATCCATAAAGGCACAGCTCTCCAAATTCCGGTAAACAAGCGTTTCTTCCACTTCTCTTCCCGCTTCCTGATATGCCTGCTGGTATCCTTTATACCGGTTCTGGTTGACTACGAAAGATTCACTTCCTCCGAGCAGAGCGATATGCTTCATCTGGCGCATCAGTAAAATAGATGTCAGTTCGCGGCAGGCGCTCTGCTGGTCATTGTCCACCTGTTTGACTTTGCGGTAGGTAGTACTACCGGTTGTAACAAACGGAATCTTTTTCTCTAAAAGCAGTTCAATCTGCGGGTCTTTTAAAAAGGTCCGCAGCAGCACAATCCCGTCCACCTTGCGGTTTCTCACGACGCGTTCAAGACCTGTAATATCATTTTCCTGACAGATACACAACAGAATGTCGTACTCATTCATTCCTGCAATTTCCTGAATTCCTGTAATGACTTCCTGAAAAAACGGAAGATCTACCAGTGCATAATCCTCCGGCATAACCACGCAGAGATTGAATGTTTTTGACTGTGCAAGTCCTCTTGCAATTACATTCGGTTTATAATCATGCTCCTCTATATAAGCCAAGACTTTTTGCCTTGTTGCCTCACCGATTCTTCCCTTTCCGGATATTGCCCGGCTGACTGTCGTTTTGGAAACGCCAAGTGCTTCCGCAACATCCGAAATGGTGATTACATTTCCCTTTTTCATATTCTTCTCCTAACTGCACACCTATGCATCCATTGCATGTTAAACGGTTGCGCAGTTACATTTTGCAGTTTTTTATCAATTTTGTCAAGTATCCCCTATTCCTTTGAATTTTTCTGCAATTTTTGTAATTTTTCTTCTGCTTTCTTTAATTTATCATAATTTGTGACATACACCTTATCATTGGCAGTCAGTTTATCATACGCATTTCTTGCCTTTTGCACCGCTTCTTTGGAATCCTTTGTAATGGTTCCGAGTGCGTCAATCAGTTTTACGACCTTTTTTGCTTCTCCCTTATCTGTTGCATCGGTACTTTCCGTTCCAGGAAGTTCATACACCAGCACCGGATAATTCTTCTTAACATTTTCAAATACTACCTTTGCGACTTCCGGCGGAAGATTGATGCAGCCATGTGATCCTGCATATTTATAAATACTTCCTCCGAACTTGCTGCGCCAGTAGGCATCATGCATACCGACATTTCCCGCAAAAGGCATCCAGTATGTAACCGGCGTCTCATAGTTTTCTCCGCGCAAAGTTGCATTTTTCTCGGTATATGTCACGCCATATGCACCGGTCGGTGTCGCATTATTTTTCGATACATTTCCTGATACAAAATCCGAATCAATCACCAGTTTTCCATCTTTATATAAGAACATATGCTGTGCCGTCAGATTGATCTCAACGTAAGAATCGCCATAATCATTTTTTCCATGGGAATTGGCTGTCATGGAATAATTCAGTTCTCTTTCCACTGTTTTCCCGGCTTTGATCTCACTCGTGATCTGGACGATTTCCTTTTCCGTATCAATCTTCCATCCATAATGGCTCTCCGGAATCGTAACCGTCTTTCCGTAAGAAGTCTTTAACGTTTTGGCACTGTAACAGGTATTATATTTTTTTGCAAGATCACTGACGTATGCTTTTACACACTCCTGATCCAGTACCGGTTTTAACTTTTTATTTAACCGGAACCAGTCACCAAATACGGAAGCATCGAGTACCTCTTTGGAATCTCCCACGGTAAATGTAATCTTTGTCTTTGCATACCCGTTCATTTTCTTTACGGCTTTTACCAGATTCTCATCATCATCTAAAACCGTCGGATCTTCATAAACACCGGCTTTTTCCAGAGAGAGGTTCTCTTTTAATCCTTCCACCGCCTCCTGCACTGCCTGATACATTTTCTCTGCATCAATGGTCGTTCCCATGACGCACCCAACCACGGTAAATCCCTCCGTTTTATCATAAGAAGAAACCGAAGCATTCTCCGGTGCCGTCTGATTGTCTGCATCCATACAGTCCAATGCATCGATCTGTGTCTGCAGCTTATCTTTGTCATAGTCGACAAGTGTTGTATTTTTCAATGTCTGTTTCTGGAAAATTTTTACCGGCCATGCAAACATATTCTGTGCGTGTACCAGCTCTGTTATTTCGTCTCCCCACTGTGGTTCCAGCGAAATATCCTGTCCGGAAATTTTTTCTGTATGCTTGTCTCTTGTTGCTATCTTTAACTGGTAGGAATGGATTTCTTCCGTAATCTCATCCATCACTTTCTGCGCGGTATAACCTCCCGCTTTTCTTCCATTTAATGTCGTTTTCGGGAAAAAGTGATTGTGGAAATAAACGGCCAGTCCCAGATACAAAAGAACGGCCAGTCCTGCCACCATCCATATCAGTTTTCTTCTCTGTTTTCTTTTCATTCGTGCTTTTTTCAAAATTCTTATCCTCCGTCACTATTGTATTATACAAAAGCACAAGAGGTTGTCAATGTGCCAAATTTTTAAAGTTTTATGAACATTGCGGGTTTTATATTGTCGTGCTTTTTTCCCCGTGCTATAATCAGTTTCAGAACAAAAGAAAAAAGATCTGCACACAGATATAAAAGGAGTATTTATGTTGCCGGAAACCCAAAGTAAGCGGACGTTTGTGTTCCGAAAATATTATGAAAAATATAAACATTTATGGATTTTGTTATATTTTTTCGTGTACATGGCATGGTTTAACTATGTAGAAAAAACCGTCACGACACATTTTCATGTCATCCATGTACCGATTGATGATTATATTCCGTTTTGTGAATACTTTGTCATCCCTTATCTGCTCTGGTTTCCTTTTGTCGGATGGGGCATCGCCTATATGGCATTACATAATAAAACAGATTACTATAAATTGTGTGCGTTTTTGTTTACCGGAATGACAATCTTTTTAATCATCTCCACGGTATACCCGAACGGTCAGTATCTGCGTCCGACCTATTTCACACACCACAATCTGTGCACCATGCTCTGTGAACGCCTATATGCCGGTGATACTCCGACAAATCTGTTTCCGAGTATCCATGTATATAATTCGCTCGGCATTTATCTTGCGGTGACACACAATAAAAAGCTGCGCAAAAACAAGCTGGTCTGTCTCCTGACACTGATTCTGACGGTCAGCATCATTCTGGCAACGATGTTTATCAAACAGCATTCTTTCTTTGATGTATGTTGTGCATTTGTTCTTGCTGCAGTCATGTACCATGTGGTTTACCGCCACAACTGGGCGCGTGCTAAAGCTGCCGCCACCTCATCCAAAACCGATAGCAATTTTTCTGTGGAATAATAAAAGAGCTGGCCTCTCTGGTCAGCTCCTTTTCTTTTTCCTTTTATTTTTTGCGTTCTGCCGCATGCCGGTACACGGTTTCCATGGATTGAAGAAGTTCATCAAAATTTTTCTTCTGACTCTCCATTTCTTCTGTAAAATCCTCCATCTGCATCCGGTTGCGTTCCTCGGATTTGGCAATTTCCTCATCTGCATTGCGAAGCACAACAATCTGGTTTTCCATCTCTTTGAAATTTGGACATGGTTTTAAACGATTCCATTCCTGTGCCTGACGCGCAGCCTCCTGACAGGATTTCATCAGTTTGGTCATTGCCACATTGTTTTCTTTCAGCAATGTAACCATCCGGTGTACCTGCTCTTCCAGCTCTGCAATTCTCTCATCCGAATCTGCCAGCCTCTTATGTGCCTGATCAATCAGCTCATCATACGTTCCCGCAGATACACGGATCGTTTCTGCAGCCGTAACAAACTGTTTTCCTCCCTCTCCCATACGCCCGGCTTCAATCGCCGCATTGAGGGCAAGCACTCCCATCTGCTTTCCACAATCCTGCATCTTTTCCAGTTCCTCTCGGGTCTTTTCATTTTCCGCCTTGAGTGCAACCGGAAATTCGTTCAGGAATTTGGATGGCGTGGTGAAATGTTTGTTTTCCTCCACCAGCTGTGCCATCTCCTGTTCGATCTGTGCAAAATTCTGCAGCATCTGCTCTCTTTTTTCCGATGACTGTACTTCCTGCTCCTGATATGACGCCAGCTGTCCGGTCAGCTCCTGCTCCTTTTCTCCGTTGTCTGCCGCCATTTGTGATGCTTCTTTTATATTTTCCTGTATCTGGGTGATTCCGGCTCCCAGCTGCTGATATGTATTTCTGATTTCCCTTGCGGTTGCATCAAACATATCTTTTCCGTCCTTCATATGGGCAAAAAAGCCTTCATCCAGCTGTGCCAGGTTTCTCATCCGTACCAGTGTTTCCTGTTTTTGTTTCTTTTTTCCGAACATTACTTGCCCTCCATTGCATTTATTTTACAATTTCTTTCCCGTTTTTTCAATGGAATCAGCGATAATATTTCATCTCCAGCTGCAGATTTTCATTTCCCTGATAAAAATCAATCTTTGCTGTATACACCATAGAAAATAAAATCCGGTTTTTTCTTCCATGCAGCGCATTCTCCACCTCTTCCTGACCAAACTTTTCGGTAAAATATGCAAACAACGTCTCCACATCCCCAAAGAAAATAACCGGAACCGGCTGTCCGTATTCCGAAAGAACACTCATCCGAAGAACATTCCGGTTCTTTCCTATCAACCACATGCGGCTGATGGACAGATTCCGGTCTGCAAACAGTGGAGATGGATTGTCTTTTCCAAACGGCTCCAAAAGTGCAAACTGATGGACCAGTTCCGTACTCGCATATCCCACCGGCATGGCCATGTCAATGTGAATATCCGGGCAGACTTCCTCCACCGTAAGCGGACAGTTTTCATTAATTTTTCTGCGGAATTTTTCCACATTTTCTTCTGGAAGGGATAACCCTGCCGCCATCGGATGTCCGCCAAATTTTGTAAACAGTTCCACACATCCACACATATTTTCATACATGGAATAATTTTCAGTCGATCTTCCGCTGCCTTTGACTCCCTCTTCTCCCCGCGTCAGCACAAATACCGGCCGGTTATACATTTCCCGGATTCTTCCGGCAATCAGTCCTGCAATGCTTTCGTGGACATCCGGCAGAAACAGAACAAGTACCGGATCATTCTCATATCCACCTTCCTCACAGAGTTTCTTTGCCATTTCCACGCCCTGCAGTGTCAACTCCTTGCGTTCCTGATTCAGATCAACCAGATCCCGGGCAATCTCTTCTGCCTCCGTTTCCTGCCCGGTCTCAAACAGCCGAAGGGCATGCCTTGCCGTGTCAAGTCTGCCGGTTGCATTGACACATGGTCCTAAGACATAACCAAAATGGTATGCACTGATATTCTCCGGCTGTACATTGCATGCCTGCATAAGTGCCTGCAATCCGATGTTTTTCGTATGACGGATTCTCTTTAATCCCTCTTTTACCAGAATACGGTTTTCCCCGGTGAGCGACATGACATCACAGACAGTTGCCATAGCAACAAAATCCAGCAGATCTTCCGCTTCTCTTTTGTCCATATCATAATTTTCATACAATACACGGATGACATTCCATGCCACACCGGCGCCGCACAGCTCTTTATACGGATACCCGCAGTCCTGCTGATGTGGATTTACCACGGCATCTGCCAGACTCTTTTTCTCTGTTCTTCTGCCCTCATGTTCTTCAAACGGGACTGCATGGTGGTCGGTCACAAGTACTGTCATTTTCTGTGCTTTTGCCCACGCAATCTCATCGATAGCGGCAATACCGTTATCACAGGTCAGAATTGTATCCACACCATCTTCTTTCGCCTGTTGTAATAAATGCAGGCTTAGCCCATATCCGTCCTGTATCCGGTGTGGAATAACCACGTCCACTTTTGCTCCCACACGCCGCAAAGCCGTCAGAAACAGATGGGAGGAAGTCACACCATCCACATCATAATCGCCGATAATCCGGATATGCACCTGTTTCCGGATCTTTTGTGCAAGAATCTCCACCAGCCGGTCCATATCTTTCATCTGATGAGGATCTGACAGGTCCGAAAGGTTCCCACCCAGATAAATCCGGATATTTTTTTCTCCGATTACCTCGCGGTTTCTGATAATCCTTGCCACAACCGGATCCACATGAAATTTCTCTGCAATCGCATAAAAATCCGCTTTTTTAGCAGCGACCATCCATTGTCTCATATGTCACTTTCTCCAATCGTAATCCCTGCGGCGGTGCCGTATAGCCCGCCTGCTTCCGTTCCTTTGCCTTAAGAAGTGCCGGCATACTTTCCGGAGCCCGTTCGCCTCTTCCCACTTCAATCAATGTTCCCGTGAGAATCCTTACCATGTTCTGTAAAAATCCATTGCCACAATACAGGATCTCAATCTCACCGTCTCTTTCCACCAGATCAATGGAAAAAATGGTACGGACCGTTGATTTTTTCATATGACGGTTTCCGCAAAAAGAAGCAAAATCATGCGTTCCCACAAGTGCCTGTGCCGCTTTTTTCATTTTATCCACATCAAGCGTTTGTCCATACTGATACAAAAATTTTCGTTCAAATACATTCGGCACCGGACTTGTCCGTATCCGGTAACGGTAGGTCTTTTCCACAGCCTGATATCTGCTGTGAAACCGGTCATCGACCTCCTTTATTTTTGTCACTGCGATATCTTCCGGAAGGTGCCGGTTCAGATCTTCAAAAATTTCCTCTGCCGAAAAATGTTCGTCCAGATGGAAATTAGCCACCTGCCCGATTGCATGAACTCCGGCATCGGTTCTTCCGGAACCGATCACTTCCACCGGATGCCCGGCAAGCGCCGAAAGCACCATCTGCAGCTTTCCCTGTATGGTTGCATCGGTGCTTTTTAATACCTGCCATCCTTTATATCTGGTGCCATCATATGACACGGTAATTTTATAATTTTTCATCCGTATTTTTCCTCTCTTTTATACAAGTTCTGCGATACGGGAAACCGCAACATAAATATCTGAAATTTTATACCAGGTCGGATAGTCCACAATACCGGTTACCGGAAGTCCGAAAACCGACTGAAACTTTTCCACCGCTTCCCTCGTCCTTGATCCGTAAACTCCGTCCGCCGTAATCGTCGGTATCGCCGGATAAGCACGCGAAATTCTTGCCAGCTGTTCCTGCAGCTGACGTACCTTTGGTCCGCTTGCTCCCACGCCCAGATCATATCCCGGCCAGGATGCCGGAATTCCGGAAATTCCGTCCGCGGAATTAATATACATATCATTTCCGTAATAACTGCGCAGAATATCAATGGCAGAATATCCCTGATCACCCAGATATTTGCTTCCCCACTGCGACATCCAATCCGGACAGGTCACTCTCTGTCCGTCACAGTACTGTGTCAGAATTGGCTGACGGACATTTGGACGGGACAGATAATTTTCAAACATTTCATCCACCACCCGTGAAATACTCTGGAAGAAATTCCTTCCATAAATAAATTTGTGATCGTATGCCGTGGAAGATGTGATGGTAAACACATACCCTTTGCCCCGGTACCATTCCGTATAAACCCGGTTTAAAGTAAATGACATAATAGCCAGCACATTGGCGCGGATCGCAGCATCCGGCCAGGTCGCATAGATTTCACTGGAAGCTACATTTTTAATATAATCCCGATAGCGCACATAATAATTCGCAGCTGTGGAATCTCCCGGTGCTCCGTCATGTACCACAACATATTCCGGAATTACTACACGGCTTAAGACAATTTCTCCGGTTTCTTCCACCGTCTTAATCTCACTCTCCGGAATTTTCGGTGGATATTCTCCATACAGGGTATGTGCATCAATCACGATCGTATCAATCGGATTGCCCGGTGCATCCTGCGCCTCCATCACCACTTCCTGCGTTGCATCTTCCCCGGACAGGATATTGATCGCCGAAACCGTAATGTCCCGATAGCCTGTGGCATGCACCTTGATCGTATATTCCGCATATGGCTGGTTTTCACCCGGCTCCATGGAGTACTCCAGTGGAGGAGCATCAAGCGTAATCTTCTCAGTGTTTCCAGAATCGTCGGTATCCACCTCCTCCAGCACCTGCTGCGGACCTCCCGTATAAGATATGGTAATCCTTGCTCCTTTCACCGGAATTCCCGTCGAAGCATTTGTCAGGTGAATCTGAAGCGTTCCCTCATCCACCTGATTTTCTACTCTATTCTGATCCATACATGATCTCCCTCTCTTCCTGCCAGAAAACCTGCCACGTTTCTTCGCAGTGGCATCAAACAGTTCCAGACAGCTGCATTTGATTCATAGTATGCATCTTGTAAAAAAAAGGTTACACTGTTATACTGTTGATACATAAAATAAATCAGGCGATTGCGAAACGCTCTTCTGCGCCTGCCGCCGCTTACACGGTCGGACGCGCAATTATCCAGAATTACGAATTTACAGGAATCCGCTTCTGCCTTTTTCGATGATTTGCTGTCCGTCCAACGTTCAACAGTTTCTGCGGTCTGTCGGTCTGCCGGGGACACCGTCTGAGCGGGTTCGTGTCTGCCTTAGAGGGAAGCTTCGAATAAGCGCGCCCACGGTTCTATTTGCGCAGTCACAGGGTAAAATGTTTAAAACAAAATATATATCAAGACAAATTGGGAGTGGGCGTAATAAACGTTTCGAAGGTTTCCTCTTAGGCAGACCAGAAATTCGCGAACGGTGTCCCCGGCAGACCGACAGACCGCAGAAACAGTCGAAGCGATGCCCGGACACAAAAATTAAGGCAGAAGCGGATTCCTGTAAATTCAGCAATTCTGTCTAAAAAGCGCGTCCGACCGTGTAAGCGGCGGCAGGCGCAGAAGAGCGTTTCGCAATCGCCTAAATACAAAACAATAAAAAAGGAGGCTTGTTATGCACACATTTCAACCATATCCAATCGATAAGATGGAATTCAATCCATTTACCAAAATAGGAAAAGAATGGGCTTTAGTTTCCGCCGGAGACAAAACCAGATGCAACACTATGACCGTCAGCTGGGGAGGTGTAGGCGTCCTCTGGGGAAAAAACGTTGTATTTATTTTTATCCGTGATTCCCGCTATACCAAAGAATTTTTAGACAACGGAGATCTGTTCTCTTTGTCTTTCTTAAGCGAAGACTACCGCGATGCTTTAAATTACTGTGGAAGTCACAGTGGCCGCGGAGAAGAAGACAAATTCGCCGCTGCCGGACTGACAAAGGCATTCCGGCATGACATTCCTTATCCGGATGAAGCCAATCTGGTATTTTTATGCAGAAAGATGGCTGCCGTACCGGTCAGCGAAGACAGTTTTATCGATTCCACACTGATGGATAAATGGTACAGCGATCACGATATGCATATGATGTATGTCGGAGAGATTGTCGAAGTAACTGCCCGTTAATCTTATCGTTCCTTTCATTTAAAAACGCTGTCCGCAGTGGCCAAAGACCACCACGGGCAGCATTTTTATCTGCACTCTGTGCTGATTGATTCGATAGCAACCGAACCTCCGCGCACAACGGAAATATGCTTAAACTTTTTCTTTAAGATGGCAATCAGATCGTCATGTTTCTGCTCTGTTCTTCTGCACTCAAGCATAACACTGCCGATTCCGATATCCACCACATCCACACGCATGGCCTGCGCAATCTGAAACACTTCCGTCATCTGTGTCTCATTCAGTTCCATAATCTTGACAAACATCAGCTCTTTTAACCGAAGCGGAACATTTGTCAGGTCGATCACCTTGATTACCTCAACCATACGGTTTAACTGCTTTTTGATCTGCTCAAACGTGATATCATCACTCTCCACACTGATCGTCATACGGGAAACTGTCTCATCTTCCGTCGTACCAACCGTCAGTGACTGTAAATTGTAGGATTTTCCGGAAAACAGTCCGGAAACCTTCGCAAGTACACCTACATCATTTTCTACATACAATGCAATCCAGCGCTTTTTCATTTCAGACATTGCTTTCCTCCTATTTTAAAATCATTTCACTCATCGGATTTCCGCTCTTTACCATTGGAAGTACCAGTTCATCGGTGGCAATCATAAATTCAATGATCGTCGGTACATCTGTATGCTTCTTTGCCTCCGCAAACGCTGCATCAATGTCTTCTTCCTTCTCTACACGGATTCCGTATGCTCCATAGCTTTCTGCCAGTTTCACGAAATCCGGAACATATTCCGGACACTGGTCATTTGGTCCCTTGCATCCACCCGGACAGGATGGGCGCCGGCGCAGACAGGTCGCACTGTAACGCTTTCCATAAAACAGTTCCTGCATCTGGCGGACCATACCAAGATAATTATTGTTCAGCAGACAGATCGTAATTCCGGTACCCTGTGTTACCGCCGTTGCCATCTCCTGAATATTCATCTGAAATCCGCCATCTCCCGTGATACACACGACCGGTTTCTTTGGATTTGCAATTTTTGCTCCGATTGCGGCCGGAAATCCGAATCCCATCGTTCCCAGTCCGCCGGATGTGATGAGCTGACTCTGTTCATCCAGTTCCAGATACTGGGTTGCCCACATCTGATGCTGCCCGACATCCGTCACATAAATACTGTGTGGAAACTGTGCATTGATGTGCTCCATGATCATCTGTGGACTGATCCCACGGTCCCTGCGCATGGCAAGCGGATTCTCTTTCTCCCACCTGTGAATCTGTTCCTGCCACTTTGCCGTATCCTTTTTCTCTGCCCACTCTAACAGCTTTTCAAGCGCCACACCTGCATCTGCAACCACCGGCACATCCACAACCACATTACGCGAGATGGAAGCAGTATCCACATCAATATGTACAATCTGTGCATGCGGTGCAAATTCATTTAAATCTCCGGTAATCCGGTCATTGAAACGGGTACCGATGGAAAAGAGCAGATCACATTCCATAACTGCCATATTGGCTGCGTACTTTCCATGCATTCCACAGTTTCCGATATACAGCGGATGTGTGGTCGGCACTGCGCCTTTGCCCATGATTGTTGTGACAACCGGAACATTTTCTTTTTCCATAAATTTCTTCAGCTTCTCTCCCGCATGGCTGATGTTGACACCTCCGCCGGCAAGAATCAGAGGTTTCTTTGCAGACTTAAGCATTTTATAAGCTTTCTTCAACTGTCCGATATGTACCCCGTGAATCGGCTTATATCCACGGATATCCACATGGGAAGGGTACTCTGCCGATCCGGATGCCGTCTGGATATCCTTTGGAATATCAATCAGTACCGGTCCTGGTTTCCCGGTCTGGGCGATATAAAATGCCATCTTAATAATCTTTCCGAGGTCTTCCCGTCTTCGCACCGTCACACCATACTTGGTAATGCTTCTCGTCATACCAACAATGTCCACTTCCTGAAATGCATCGTTTCCGATCAGTCCAAGTGGCACCTGTCCGGTAAAACAAACCAGCGGAATGCTGTCATAATGGGCATCTGCCAGTCCGGTAATGATATTGGTTGCTCCCGGTCCGCTCGTTACCAGACATACGCCCACCCGTCCGGTAGACTTGGCATATCCTTCCGCCTCATGAATCAGTCCCTGCTCATGCCGCGGCAGGATCAGGTTGATACTGTCGGTCTTATATAATTCATCAAATAAATCCGTAACGGTTCCGCCCGGATACCCAAAGATGGTGTCTACCCCTTCTTCCTCCAGAGCCTTTACGAATAATTTTCTTCCTGTAATATCCATAAAAATGATATCCTCCTATATCAGTCCAAATGTGCGAAGTAAAAAGATCCAGAACGTCAGCGTAAATGCCGCAAACAACGTCGTTGCAACAATAACACTCGCCGTCAGAACCCCATCATTTTTCATACTCTTTGCCATGATGTAACAGCTTGGCGTTGTCGGGGATGCCAGCATAATTAAAATTGCAATAATTTTTTCCCCGGAAAATCCCATATAAGCTGCTACCGGTAAAAAGATCAGTGGCTGGATTACCAGTTTGATTGCAGCTGCCCAGCACGTCGGTTTGATCTTTGCGATAGCTTTGCGCCCCTCAAATCCCGCACCGATCACAATCAGTGCCAGCGGTGTTGCAAGCTGTGCGACAGAGTTAATCGTCTTATTGACAATGGTCGGAAAATGAATCCCCAGAAGGGAAACGATAAGTCCCAGAAAAATCGAATCAATAATCGGATTTTTCACGATATTGACCAATGCCTGCTTAATTTTTCCCTTATCCCGTTTTCCTTCCTCGTCCTGCGCCTCAAATGTCAGTACAATAACGGAATACACATTGTACAGCGGAACCGCTCCCACGATCATCAGCGGACCCATGGCAGAAGATCCGTAAATATTGTTGATAAATGCCATTCCCATGACGGCTGCACTGCTTCGGAACGAAGACTGTACAAACGCACCACGGATACTGTCATCTTTGACCACAAATTTACTGATCCCCCAGATGCCCCAGAAACAGATACTGCTGACAATTGCACAGTACAATACAAATTTCAGATCAAATACTTTTGATATTTCTACGGAAGCAATATCCCGAAACAGCATAAACGGCAGTGTCACCTTAAAATTGAAACGGTTTGCCACGGTGACAAAATGCTCATCCAGCATACCGATCTGATGCAGTACCCAGCCTATAACCATCACCAGAAAAATAGGAAATGTGACATTGACGCTAAAGATAAAATCACTCATTACTTCTGCACTCTTTCATATTTATAGAAATAAAATTCCAGATCAAAATATGTCTGTTCTTCACTGTCTGCGGTAATTTTCCACTCCGGTTTTTCATCAAGGTTCGGGAAATACGCATCCGCGTCATATGCATAGTCGATTTTTGTAATATGTGCAACATCACACTCATCCAAAAGCTGCTCATATATTTTCTGTCCGCCAATCACATAGACGTCATTGGTATCATACTTTTCCAGTTCCCTGTGCAGCTCTTCCATGGAATGCACGACAATCGCATCTTTAACCTGATACGCCGGATTATGTGTCAACACAATATTGGTGCGGTTTTTCAACGGAAGACCATTCGGAAAACTCTCCAACGTCTTTCGTCCCATCACGACAACTTTCCCGGTTGTTGTCTCCCGGAAAAATTTCTGATCCATCGGAATCCGTACCAGAAGCTCATTATTTTTTCCAATTGCCCAATTTTTATCTACTGCTGCAATGATATTCATAATTTTCTCCTTCCTGACTGCTATATTGCCACCGGAATGTTTTTAATCTGCGGACCGGTCACATAATCGGTCACTTTGATATCATCCGGTGTAAACTGATAAAAATCTTTAATCTCCGGATTCAGCCAGAATTTCGGTGCCGGATACTGCTTACGCGTAATCAGCTCTTTTACCAGTTCCACATGCCGGTCATAGATATGTGCGTCCGCAATGACATGTACCAGTTCTCCCACTTTCATGTCACACACCTGTGCCAGCATATGCATCAGCACCGCATACTGGCATACATTCCAGTTATTTGCAGTAAGCACATCCTGCGAACGCTGATTCAAAATTGCATTTAAAGTCAGTTTGTCATCTCCCTGTTTCTGTGTCACATTAAAAGTCATACTGTATGCACACGGATACAGATTCATCTCATGCAGATCCTGATGTACATAAATATTGGTCAGAATCCGGCGGCTGAACGGATTATTTTTCAGATCATAAATCACCCGGTCCACCTGATCCATCATTCCCTCACGATACTGATGTTTCTGTGCCAGCTGATAGCCGTACGCTTTTCCGATGGAACCGTTTTCATCTGCCCATTCATCCCAGACGGTACTGTTTAAATCATGGATATTGTTGGATTTCCGCTGCCAGATCCACAGCATTTCTTCCGTACAGGTCTTGATTGCCGTCTTGCGCAGTGTGATTGCCGGAAACTCTTTCGACAGATCATAACGGTTCACCACACCGAATTTCTTAATCGTATAGGCACTTGTACCATCCTCCCAGTGCGGACGAACCTTTTCGCCCTCGGTACTTGTCCCGTTCTCCAGAATATCCTGACACATAGTTACAAATATTTTATCTGCTAAACTCATTGTTAATCCCCTATCTCTTGTCCTGGACTTTTACTTTTCATTATACCTTATTCTCTCAAAATGTCTATGAGAAAATCTGCTGTACTATCAGTTTATACTCCGGCAGAGACTGGCATTTCCGGATCAGCTTTAAATATTTCTCTCTGTCCGGAAATGACTTTGTCAGATAAAACCAGATTTCTTTCAAATGAAAAACGACATCTTTTTCCGCACGGAAAGTATCCAGACATCCCTCTAAAATTTCATCATGGAACGCCCGCAGTCTGGCTTTATCTGCCGGTAGGTTTCCTTTGATTTCTCCGACCAGTCCGGGATTTTCCAGTAATCCCCTGCCGATCATGATGCGATCAATAGCTGGGAAAGCAGCTGTCACTTTCTTATAATCTTCCACACTGCATATATCTCCATTGTAACAGAGCGGCACATGGATCTGCTCCAGAGCACGGGCAAATGTTTCCATCCGCGGTGTTCCGCTGTAATAATCTTTCTGCAGGCGCGGATGAATAATCAGTTCTTCCAGCGGAAACTTTGCATAGACACCGCAGAGAGCTTCCCACTCATCCGGGTCTTTGATTCCGACTCTGGTCTTTACCGATACCGCAAGCGGACTGTTCTCCAGCACTTCTTCCAGCAACATTTCCAGTTCTTTCGGATCTGCCAGAAATCCGGCCCCTTTTCTTTTCGAGACAACGGTTCCGGACGGGCAGCCAAAATTAAGATTGACACTGGTAAATCCCAACTCTTCCAGCTGCCGAATCATCATCAGAAATTCATCGGCACGGTTTCCGATCAGCTGCGGCACCAGCCGGATCTGCTCATTATTTTCCGCTGCCAGATCCCGCTTTATTTTTTTGCTCATTTTTTTTGCTGCCGGGATAAACGGTGTAAAATATTTATCTATATATGGAAAATAATGTGCATAAGCATTGCGCACAATATATCCCGTAATTCCCTCCATCGGAGCAAGATAAAATAACATAATTTTCCCTCCATTTTTCTATTATAAGAATTTTACCGGTAAAAGCAAATGATTTTCCGATAAGAATTGACAAGTTTTCACCAAAAGCCTATAGTTACGGTTAGAATGAACTTAAAATAGGAGGTGTTCGACTTGGATAATCACAACGAGAAAAAGACAAAACAAATCAAACGGATACTGGCTATCATTACCATTGTTTTTGTAATCCTGATCGGATATTTTATCGGGCGTCCCCTGGTTCATTTTGTATCGGATCCCAAACAATTCCGTGTCTGGGTCAATGACAAAGGAATATGGGGAGTCCTTGGTTTTATTGGAATGAACATCCTGCAGGTACTCCTTGCGGTAATTCCCGGTGGTCCTTTTGAAATTGGTGCCGGATACGCTTTCGGGGTAATCCGTGGCACACTGATCTGTGATTTTGCCATGACAACTGCAAGCGTCATCATCTTTCTGTTTGTGCGCCGTTTCGGCATGAAGTTTGTGGAATTGTTTGTAAGCCGTGAAAAAATAGAATCTGTAAAAATATTAAAAAGTTCCAGGCGTTCGGAGAGCATCATTTTTCTGCTCTTCCTCATACCCGGAACTCCCAAAGACCTGTTATCTTATCTCGTCGGACTGACCGATATAAAGCTCTCCCACTGGATCATTATCTGTGCAGTTGGCCGTATGCCGGCAATCTTTCTTTCCGTCTTAAGCGGCAACGCATTAAACAAAGCGGATTACACATTTGTCATTCTGATGTTTGCCGTCATGATCGCCCTGTCCATCTGCGGATTTTTCTTTTACCGTTCCCGCAACAAAACAGACAGCGGTTCCGAGAACGACAAGGAATAAATTCAGTACGGAGCACGGCAGACTCTCTGCTGTTCTCCACAACTGCTGCATGCGTCCAAAACTTTATTAATGCAGATGTGACACACATCCCCATCTTTGTCTTTCACACGGATCACATGTGTGGATACCCACTGATAGCGATCTCCCCGTCCCTTCTGATACAGCTTGACGCAGACTTCTTTCCGTCCCTGCCCCAGCATCTGTAACAGACGTTCCCTGGAGAAATTGTTCAGAAACGCACGCTGGTAATTCGGGTGTATGTTTTCCACCCCGACATCAATCAGATCATCGTATTTTCCACTGCTCGGCATGTCATTTGCCAGAAATCCGTCGTCCTTGATCATGGTATATGTATTTTTTGTAAGATTTGCTACCACAATCATCGGAAATGCTTCTGACACTGCCTCAAACACTGTCAGTACCTCCTCCATGCTGATTCCATTCAGTGCTTCGAACTCTTTAAACGATCTTGCACTCTTCATCTGATGCACCTCCCAAACCTCGTTTTCATTTGTTTTTGCCCCTCTTTTACCCCTGCCTTTATTATAAATAAAACGCGTCCTTTTTACAATAGACAAAACCTGCGGAATGATAAAAGAAAAACAGCCGAACCCATATCCTCTATGTTTCCAGCTGCTTTTTCAAGAGCGATAGACGGGGCTCGAACCCGCGGTCTCGACCTTGGCAAGGTCGCGCGTTACCAACTACGCCACTATCGCATATGCAAATATTTACTTTTGAGAGCGATAGACGGGGCTCGAACCCGCGGTCTCGACCTTGGCAAGGTCGCGCGTTACCAACTACGCCACTATCGCATATGTAAGCTCTCTCGTGAGCACAGATAAGATAATAACAGATACATGCTCTTCTGTCAACCACTTTTTGAATTTTTTATACATTTTGAAAAATTTATACCAATGGGAAGTTTAAAATTAAACGCATGAATAGATATTCCCTGCATAGAATATACCAAAGCTGGAAATGGAGGTAACAAATGAGTGCAAAAACCAGAATTGTCGTTCTTCATATGAAAAAACTTGTGTTTGCAGGTATTGTCACAGGACTTGGTATCCTGCTTGTGATCTTTCTTGGAATCCTGCTCGGCAGTTCCCGCAAACAGTCCGCAGACAAAGAAGCGGTAGAAACCATGTACGTTCCGGGTGTCTATACCTCTTCTGTCATGATTGACGGAAATCCGTTCGATGTGCAGGTATCTGTCGACGAAGACCATATCAACGAAATCACCATGGTTCATCTGGATGAAACTGTAGAAACCATGTACCCATTGGTCCGTCCTACGCTCGATGAACTGGCAAAACAGATTATTTCCAGCCAGTCCCTTACGGATCTTACATATTCCAAAAACAACCAGTATACCTGTCGTCTGCTCATCGGTGCAGTATCCGAGGCATTGGAAAAGGCATCACCCGATCGGTGATGCCCCACATGCAAATATCTGATAAGCAGATCTTATTGTGCCTCTGTGTTTAATCCACTCACGTAGCTGGACACTGCAGAAGTATTGGTATAATACGTCTGTGCCGGCTTATTATCCTCATAATAATTGTATCCGGTATAACCGGCCCATCCAACGATGGCAACTAAAATTGCACATCCACAGATGATACCAATGATTTTTTCCGTTTTCTGCTTTGCCATCTCTTTTTTACGATTGGCTTTTTCTTTCTTATATTTATCTACCTTTGCCTGACTCATATTTCCTTCTCTCCTAAATCTGTTGATGGTTCTATTCTACACATTTTCAACAGAAAAAGCAAGTAAACGGTTTTACATATTGCGGGAGATATCCAGGCACTTCATCATTGCCTCGATCACGCTGCTGCGCATGCCTTTTTCCTCCAGCACACGCACTGCCTGAATGGTGGTTCCTGCCGGAGAGCATACCATATCTTTGAGTTCTCCCGGATGTTTTCCCGTCTCAAGAACCATCTTTGCACTTCCAAGTACCGCCTGTGCTGCAAATTTGTACGCCTGCTGTCTCGGCATTCCACCAGCCACTGCTGCATCTGCCATGGCTTCAATAAACATAAATACATAGGCCGGAGAGCTTCCGCTGACGGCAGTAACCACATCCATCAGATGCTCCGGAATGACTTCCGTCTGGGAAAATCCACTGCAGAGATCCCGCACCAGCGCCATATCCTCATCCGTCACACGTGCTCCCGCACACATACCCATCATGCCTTCTTTGACCATAGATGGGGTATTCGGCATCGTACGAATCACTTTTAAATTTCGTCCGAGCACTTCATCAAACCATACCAGTGTCTTTCCCGGCGCGATAGATACCAGAATCTGCTCTTCTGTAAGAAGATCCTTGATTTCCTCTAACACTTCGGCATAAAACTGTGGCTTTACTGCCACAAACAAAATGTCTGCAAATGCTGCCACATCCCGGTTGTCCGTACTGATCTGCACTCCGAACTGTGCTTTCTTTTCTTCCAGCGTTTTCTTCGTACGACAGGAAATCATCATCTCCTGCGGAGGGCATTTTCCGGATTCCAAAATTCCCTGTATCATGGCTGTTCCCATATTTCCACAGCCGATAAAACCGATTTTCTTTTCCATGTCATTCCTTCCCTTCCAGTAATGACTATCTAGTCAAATAATTTATTTTGCTATATATTAACTACGATAGTCTCCATTAATTTTTACATAATCATACGTCAGATCACATCCCCAGGCTTTGGCAGATGCCTCTCCCTGATGCAGATCAATATTGATATAAATTTCATCTTCCTCTAAGATTTCTTTTGCTTTCTCCTCAGAGAAATCTACACCGGCAGCATTTCTGCATACGGCAATGGTTCCCTTGGACGATGCCAGATCCACATCCACTTTGTTGATATCAAACTCCGCATCCGCATAACCGATTGCACATAAAATACGTCCCCAGTTGGCATCTTCCCCAAACATTGCACACTTAAACAGTGGGGAACGGATCACACTCTTTGCAATAATGATTGCGGTATCCTGATCCGGCGCACCGCTACAGGTACACTCCAGCATCTTCGATGCTCCCTCACCGTCCTTGGCAAGCATCTTGGTCAGCGTCATGAGTACCTGATACAGCGCCTGACGGAACGTATCATAATCCTCTCCCTCTGCTGTGACTGGCGTATTTTCTGCCATGCCGTTTGCCAGAATACTGACCATATCATTGGTAGAAGTATCTCCATCAATGCTCAGACAATTGTACGTCACCTTTACAATCTCAGAAAGTGCTTTCTGGATCATTTCTGAGGAAATCGCAACATCGGTTGTAACAAAATTTAACGTGGTAGCCATATTCGGATGGATCATGCCACTTCCCTTTGCCATACCGCCAACCGTACAGGTCTTCCCGTCAAGCGTAAAAGAAACCGCGGTCTCCTTGGCATAGGTATCGGTTGTCATGATGGCATTTGCTGCTTTTCCATGATTCTGTGGAGAAAGTCCGCGTGCCAGCTCCTGCACATGATCACGGATCGGTTCAATCGGAAGCTTCTGTCCAATGACACCGGTTGATGCCACGATCACCTCGTCTGCCTTTATTCCCAGCTCTGCTGCAGCCAGATCACACATCATCTGTGCCTTTTCTTCTCCGTCTGCATTACAGGTATTGGCATTCTTACTGTTGACAATAACAGCCCTCGCCTTATTTCCGGTTGCTGCCAGATGTTTCTTTGTCACAAGGATTGGTGCACCCTTTACTTTATTCGTTGTATAGACAGCCGCTGCCGTACACTCCTTCTCTGACCAGATCAGTGCCAGATCATTTTTGTTCCGATCCGGATTTAACCCACAGTTTAATCCGTTTGCGGAAAATCCTGCAGCCGCACATACACCGCCCTCGACCTGTTTCATTGTTACATTCATAATTTTTATCTCCTTCTAAGTTATAGTAGTAAAAATCCTCAGCAGAATTTCTCCTGCTGAGGCACCTTTATCTCATTCCATCTGTTTACTTTATGTACTTATCCAGTTCATGAGATACCGCAAGCACATTGTCAAGTTTCTGTTTTGCCTGCTCGGCATTGTTTAAATTCTCAACTGACAGATCCGCTACCTGTACGGAAGAGGCCGTCACTTCTTCCGTTGTTGCAGAAAGATTACTGATATTGTCTACAATCTGATTGTTTGCATCCGACAGACGTTTTAACATGCCGTCAATGCCTTCGATCTCCTGAACCAGTGTATTGACATTATCATTCATTCCCGAAAAACTCTCAGACGCTTTCGCAATCATGGAATCCTGCGCATTGGTAGCCTCAATCGAACGGCTCACCGCCGTTGCTGCATCCTCTGCATTTTTAAACAATTCATCCAGAATCTGTGCAATGCTTTCTGTCTCACTTCTGGTTTTCTCTGCCAGCTGACGGATTTCATCAGCCACTACAGCAAACCCTTTTCCGGCTTCCCCTGCACGGGCACTCTCAATAGAAGCATTGAGCGCCAACAGATTGGTCTGACTGGAAATGGAAAAGATGGTATCTGCAATACTCTTTACTGCCTCGGTACGCTCCTGTAACGCTTTCATGGAATCTGCCACTCCGGAGTTTGTCTCTGCGATTACCGCGGACTGTTTCTTCAGATGTTCCATGATCTCCATACTCTTCTGATTCAGTTCCCCGGACTGCTTTGCCACTTTTACCATATTCTCGGAACTTTCCAGTGTCTGCTCAATTGAATGCTGGATATCCTGTGTCATGGTTGTCTGTGTCTGGATATTTTCCGCCGTGCTATGCGTGCTGGAAGAAATATCTTTCATCGCACCATTGACCACCTCTGTCGATCCATTCAGATCATTGACAATCTTCATCACGGATTCCGTACCCTTACGCACTTCTTCCGCCACACCGATCACATCGTCTAAAATTACCTGCTGCTTCCGCTGCTCCTGCTGTTCACTGTGCCGGGTATCATGGTTGAATTTCTGTGCCACATTTGTTGTAAAGATCACAGCAAATACCAGTACCCCCAGTGCCAGCAGATCCAGTACAAGATTGGTTGTCCCGGCTACGCCTTCCGGCTGCTGACGGATCTGACCAAAGACAGTCAGCGCATTCAATACAAGATAACCGATGCCGCCGATTCTGGAATATTTCGGATCAAAAAACAAAATACAGCCGATAAAAGGAGCCAGTCCCAGAAAACGGATAAAGCTCTCCGTATATGCAAAAGTCATGAAAAATGATACGAGATATAACCCGATCAGTGCCAGATATCTCAGCCGCTCCGATTCCGGACGCCGCTTCCATCCAATGAGCAATGCACCTCCGGAGACTACTGCAATCACACTGACAAATGCCGCAAAGCCCAAAGAACGTACTCCTTTTGCTCTTGATGCCCAGAGCATAAACAGAATAAATGCATAAAAAATCAGATATTCTGTTACAAAAAAACGGTTTACTCTCTGTATCTGCTGCCCTTTTTCCGCAAAGCGATAATATTTTTCTTTTATTTTCATAATCAGTCCTCTCCCCTTTTATAGTTATAACACACGAAAGTTTCTGTTTCCATACTAGCACAGAGCAAAATAAAATGCAATTCTGTCCGCTGTAATAATCTTATTCCAGTTCTTCCATGACACTCTTATATGCTGGACGAATAATTTTGTTGCATCCCACCAGCTCCTCCAGCCGGTGTGCACTCCATCCTGCAATTCTTGCAATGGCAAACAATGGTGTATACAATTCCGACGGAATGCCAAGCATTTCATATACGAAACCACTGTAAAAATCCACATTCGGGCTGACACCCTTGAAAATATGACGCTTTTCTGCGATCAGTTCCGGAGCCACTTCTTCTATCATATTGTAAAGGTTCATGTCTTTCTGGCGTCCTTTTGCCTCCGCGAGATGCTCCACATAGCTGCGGAACACACGCTCTCTCGGATCAGACAGGGAATACACGGCATGTCCCATACCATAGATCAGCCCTTTCTTATCAAAGACCTGTCCATCCAGCATCTTTCCAAGATAGGACTTCACCTCGTCACGATCGCTCCAGTCATGCACATTTTCCCGGATATCATTCATCATCTGCATAACTTTGATGTTGGCCCCGCCATGCTTTGGTCCTTTCAGGGAAGACATTGCTGCAGCGATGGCAGAATATGTATCCGTACCGGCAGAAGTAACCACACGGGTGGTAAACGTACTGTTATTACCGCCGCCATGCTCCATATGAAGCATCAGTGCCACATCAAGCACCTGTGCCTCCAGCTGTGTATACTGCTTATTCGGCCGCAGCATACGAAGGAAATTCTCTGCCGTGGAAAGCTTTGGGTCCGGTCGGTGAATATACATACTCGAATCATTTTCATAATGATTATATGCGTGATATCCATATACCGCGATCATCGGGAAATTGGCAATCAACTGCATACACTGACGGATATTGTTCTCAATGGAAGAATCTGTCGTATACGGATCATAGGCCGCAAGTGTCAGAATACTTCGTGTCATGGAATTCATGATATCCTTAGAAGGCGCCTTCATAATAACGTCTCTGGTAAAATTGGTCGGAAGTGTCCGGCTGTTGCCGAGCACCTCACAGAATTCATCCAGCTGCGCCTGATCCGGAAGTTCTCCAAACAGCAGCAGATATGCTGCTTTCTCGAAGCCGAATTCGTTCGGTCCAATGGATTTGATCAGTGTTTTTACATTATATCCGCGATACCATAACTCACCGTCACATGGCACCTGTTTTCCATTTTCATCTTTGAAGGACACAATCTTTGAAATACGGGTCAGGCCTGTCAATACACCCTTTCCGTTGACATCGCGAAGTCCTCTGTTTACCCCATACTCCTGAAACAATCCGTCCGAGATCGTATCATTCGTAATACACATATTCTGTTTTGATGCTGCGTAATTTGCTAATAAATCTTTTTTCTCCATACTTCACTCTCCAATCTGTATAGTCTTAATTATATCGTACTTGGTTCTCAAAAAAAAGCACTTCATAAATTTTTTATATCTTTTTACGCTTTGTATATAAATTTTATACCCCATAAAATTTCATCAGTGCATCGTAAACATTCATTTTTCCATAGCCCCAGGCGGTATTCGGATAGGATACATCCGGGTTCCTTTCGCACCCGCGAATCAGAATATTTCCGATCTGCACCGAATTTAAAAGCAGTCTTCTCCCACGGCTGTTTCCCCACTCCATGATCTGTGCACATGCTCCTGCCGCAATTGCAGAAGCTACACTCGTTCCCGTCAGCGTCACATAATTTCCAAGCCTTCCTATCGCCTGCACGCCCACAGCCGGAGCCACAAAATCCGGTTTTACAACCGACGCAATGGTATTCCCCCTCCCGGAATCCAGATATAAAATACCACTCTTTTGATCCATTCCACCCACCCCAATCGGAATTTTTGCCGAAGACGGCACGGTAAGTGTCACATCCGGATCCGGACGCAAAAACACCACGTCTTTTTCTAACATTCCACTCATTGGCAGCCAGATATGAAATTGTCCTGTGATCGTGGTACTCGGATTAACATACAGCGTCCAGATCCCTGCCGCCGGGTTTTCAAACCGGATAAACACCAGCTGATCCCCCCGCGTGCGTCCCACCTGTGCATAATCAATTTCCACTCTTGTCCCTTCAAATATAAATTCCTGTTCCTGATGCGAATTTCCGGGCACATTCTGCGCCGGCATAAGAGTGCCTCCCGGCGAACGCACCGCCACCACAAACAATTCCGGTGCACTGGCCCACAACTCGAGATAAAATCCCCGCATCCGCTGTTCCACATTCACCTCTACCGCAACCATCGAATTTCCATCACTTTTCCCGTAAAAATGATGTCTGGCATTCGCCTCATTTCCGGTTGCCACAACCGCACACCGGCGCCATCTGCCCGCAATATCATCAAGAAGTTCCGAAAGATTGCTGCCACCGGAATGGCTTCCGTTGTTTGTCCCGAGACCAAGGCACAGAATAAGGGGCCGCCCCAGTTTTCTGGCAGTCTCTTCGAGATATTCAACTGCCGCCATAATGTCATTTTCCTGATAGGCAGGCATCTCCTGCGGAATATAAAAAAAGTCTTTCAGATATGGTTTTGCCGGTTTTAACTTTACAACCAGAAGTTCCGCATAAGGAGCCGCCCCAGTAAAACCAGCCTGCAGATCTTCACTTCCGCAGGCAATACTTGCCAGCATGGTTCCGTGCCCATCTTCATCCGTCACTGGAACCAGTTCCCGCGGATGTTCCTGTTCCAGTGCCTCATTGATCTCTTTTTGTGTATATTCTGTTCCGTACAAAAATCCCTGAGGGGTATTTTTCTCCCCCGCCGGAATACTCTGATCCCAGATTGAGCGGATTCTTGTACTTCCATCGGCATTCCGGAAACAGGGCAGTTCATAGGAAATTCCCGTATCAACAAATCCAATAAAAATACCCTGTCCCCGAAGGGACAGGGCTGGCTGATTCTGCAGCTGCAGGATACCGGTTGTCTCCAGCGCAAGCGTATCCAGCAGTCCGAAACATTTTGGGATAATCGAATATCCGTATGTCTTAATGCTCAGCTGCGGCACCTCGTCCCGGTCAAAATATTCTGCCACAAATTTTTCACCGATATTTTGTATACATTCTGCCCGGTCGTCAGAAATCTCCAAAGACTCTCTGGCAATCAGGATATCGTAGGTATTGTTGGAGCGGATAAATGCATCACAATTTCTATCCATAAGAAGCTCCCACACTTCTTTTCCGTAACTATATGCACAAAACTTTCAGAATAGAACTTATTCTTTTACACATGCCACGCCATACGGTTCCAGTGTAAGAATTCCCTTGATCACCTCTCCCGTCAGAAGATCAATTCCCTCTACCCCGGAAACAATCTGCGGTCCGGTCGTATCATTCAGATAAAATACATACCGCATACCATCCGCTTCGCGTGTGTGACGTTCCACGCCATATGGAAGTTTATACATCGAAACTCCCGCTTTTTTCAGTGTACGCGCATACAGGTGCTGCATGGAAGCATCGTCCAGCCGGGCCGCGATATACATGGCACTGCCGTTTTGACATGTGCGCTCCGTCACTGCTGCCATTCCTTTGTAATAATCCTGTTCATAGGTACCAAGCACGTTTGTGCCATCTGCCACACGCAGAACTTCCGCATAATCCCGTACTTCCCCTTCCGGCATTTCGGCAAAATGTACGCGGTTGCGGTCGGACGGATACAGTGTATCAATTTCCTCACTGATCACGCCAAAGAGATCCTTTAATCCGTCTCCCGGAAATCCGCCCAGATAATTGAGCTGGTTTTCATCCACATATCCGGTCACATAGGTTGCAATCAGATGACCTCCCTGCTCCACAAACTGTTTCATGCGCTCCCCGACATGCGGATGCAGCAGATACAGCATTGGTGCCACAATCACAGAATAACCGCTATAATCCTCTTCACTGGAAATCACATCCACATCCACTCCGAGTGCCGACAGATTGCAGTATGCTTTCCTGCAGGTCTTAATATAGTTACGGGTGGACTCTGCCAGCCCCTTCATTCCATCCGTTGCCCAGAGGCTGTCCCAGTCGTATAACACGGCTACCGGTGCTTTTACGACTGTCCCTGCCAGATCTTTGAGTTTCTTTAATTCTTCCCCAAGATCTGCCACTTCACGAAAAACTCTGGTATCATCCGTTCCGAGATGATCCACAACCGCCCCATGGTACTGCTCAAACGATCCCCTTCCTTTCCGCCACTGGAAATACTGCACCGTATCGGAACCGAGAGCCACTGCCTGCAGCGAAGCCAGCCGGTGTACGCCCGGACGTTTCATTTTATTAAACGGATGCCAGTTGACCAGCCCCGGCGCGCTCTCCATGAGCATAAACGGCTGCTCTTTTTTCAGACAACGGATCATGGCATGATCAAACGCATTTTCTGTCATCGTATCTGAAAACGACTCCTCATCATTGTGAAACCGCGGATAAGAATCCCAGGACACCACGTCCAGCGGCTGCTGCATTTTATGATAGTCCAGTCCGTCATATTCCTTCATAAAGTTCGTTGTCACCGGAATCTGCGGGGTACGTTCTTTTAAAATGGCAATCTCTGCCTTCATGTAATCTGTCATATTCCAGGTGGTAAACCGTTTCCACTCCAGATTCAATCCCATAATGCTGAATTCTCCGTTGCGGTACGGTGGCTCAATCTGGGAAAAATCATTGTAAGTATGACTCCAGAACGTTGTCCACCATGCCTTGTTCAGTTTTTCAATATCATGGTCAAACTTTTCCGCCAGATAATCCTGGAACCGCTTTACACAGTGCGGACAGTAACATTCCCCGCCAAATTCATTGGAAATATGCCACATCAGAAGTCCCGGATGATTTCCGAATTCATCTACCAGCTTATTGACGATCACAGAAACCTTTTTACGATAAACCGGTGCACTCATACAGTGGTTGTGCCGCACCCCGTGATGTTCACGCACCCCGTAAGAATCCACGCGTCTGCACTCCGGATATGTTTCATCCAGCCATGCCGGTCGCGCTCCGGACGGCGTCGCCAATATCGTGTAAATGCCATTGGCATATAACTTATCCATGATGTCATGCAGCCATGCGAAATGAAATTCCCCTTCCCGCGGCTCATAGGTTGACCAGGAAAATACCCCAAGTGTTGCACAATTCATCCCTGCTTTCTTCATCATGCGGATATCTTCTTCCAGAATGTCCGGCCGGTCCAGCCACTGTTCCGGATTATAATCCCCTCCGTGCATAATTCCGCCGATCTGCGGAAATAAAATCTTTTTCTCCATGTTTCCTCTTCCTTTATTTTGTGTTTTCTATATTCCGGCTTGCATGACAGGTAAAATATAAAATCTGATACTCCCCGGAAATTTTTCCAAACAGTTCATTGCCATGTGCCATCTTTTCTTCATCCAGATTGACAAACGGATCGTCCAGCACCAGAAACGGTTTTTCCTTCGGATACATCGCATCCACCAGCGCCAGACGCATACAGATTCCCAGCAGATCCTGATATCCGGCAGACAGCCACTTGGTTTCCCGCATCTCGCCCTGCTCTTTCATCTGCACCTCGATGTTGGCATCCACCATCCAGTCTTTTTCTTTATCCCCTGTTAGAAGCGTGTAATACTTTCCAAACCCGTTCTCGATCGGACCCAAATATCTCGCAGAAAACTGCTCCTTTGCATTCTGTAGGAATTCTCCCGTCAGACGCAGGGTTTCATATAAATGCTGTTCTTCTTCCTGTTCCTGTCTGCAGATGGAAAGCTGCTGTTCTTTTTCATCCCGGATATCCAGCTGATCCTGCAGATCTTCGAGCTGATGATGGTACTGCTCGATGGCTTCCCGGATATCCTCGCTCCGCTCATCCACATCACGGATCATGGAATTGAGTTCGTCAAGGGAATATGGACATTTTTCCACCGCTGCCAGTTCTTTCATATTGTGTTCCTGTTCAAACAGTTCTCTCTTTTTTCTTGCCTCTGCGTATGCTTTCTGTGCGATCCGGTACTCGGTTGCCTTCATCTGTAACTGGCTGATTCCTGCTGCAAGATCTTCTCCGAAATCCATTCCCGCTTCTTTTCCAAATGCAAGCAAAGAGTTCTGTTTCCGCTCAAATTCCTGTCTTGCCGCATCGCTTTTTCCGGCACGGCTGCGCAGACGCTCATATTCCTGCAGCTGGCTGCGGAGTTCATACAGGCAGGTTCTGGCATCCTTTTCTCCCGGAACCATCTGATACTGCTCCAGAAAATGCTTGGTCTCCTGTTCGATGCGCGAAGCTTCTTTCGAAGCCTCTTCCATGGTTTTTTGAATTTCTTCCACCGGTCCGCGGAGCTTACGCTCCTCTTCCAGATGCTGTACCCGGAGTGCACGCACCTTTTCTTCTTCCTTTGATACCTGCACCTTGCGCACCACAAGAAGCACAATACCTGCCACTGCCGCAACCACCGATACCACCAGAAGCGGAAGGAAAAACTTATGTACCTGTGGCAACAGAAACGACAACACACCACCGGCAGCACCGATCACCAGCAGGATAATGCCGCAGATCATCATCGGAAGACGATTTTTTACCGTATAATCCGGTTCTTCCCGCTTCATTGCCATCGCTTCAAAATAGGACATTTTCGTTTCCAGCTGCGTTTTTTCCTCTTTCAGTTTTGCAAAACGCTCCTGCTCTTTTTCCATTTCCGTTATTTTTTCTTCAGAAGGAATCTGGTTTTCAAACTTATCACCAAGTTCCTGCAAACGGTTCTCTTCTTCTTCGGTCAGCCCCAGATTAAACAAAGTGGTTTTTAACACCCCAAGCATCTGTACATCCTGGTTCTGCTTTGCAAACTCCTCATCCTGCGGCACCTGTCCCGGAAATACATCCGCAAAAGCATCCAATGCCGCTTTCTTTTCCTGTTCCTCCTGCAGGGTGGCCGCATAGGCCTGCTTGATTCCTTCTCTGCGGCTCTCTTCACTCGCCACCTGCAATGCTTTTGCATACTGATCCCGAATCCCGGCCAGTTCTTTTCTCTGCTCCTGTTTTTCGGTAAGTTTTTCGGTAATCTTTTTGTAAGACGCCTCTGCCGCATCATAGCCACGCAGTTCTTCCGTTAACAGCGTGATCATGTTCGTCCGCTTTTTCATGGAACCTGTTGCACGGTCCGGCGAAAGTTTATTCATCCGGTCATGAATCTTTTTCTGAGCGGTCTCAAAATTATTGATATCGTTTGTATTCTCTACAAGATTTCCCAGCTTGGCATTGATCGCATCAGTCGAACAGCATTCGCAGTCATTTTGTGCAATAAATGCGCTCCTTTTAAACGACGCACTGTCCAGTCCGAAAATTTCACTTCCGATCTCGGAAGAAAAATCATGACATTCCAGATTGGTGGAAAGATCGTATAAATGAAAAACATCTGTTTTTTCTGTTTTTCCAAATGTACGGCTGATCCGGTACTCTTTTCCCTGATAGGAAAAATCCAGTTCGCCTCCATACGTTCCCCCCTGCCACGGGCGGAATACCACACGTTCTTTATCAAACAGTCCGGATTCTCTCTTAGAGTCAAACCCGTAAAACATCACCCGCAAAAAAGCGGCCAGTGTACTTTTTCCCCATGCATTCGGTTCGTGAAACAGATTGACCCCGTCCTGAAATTCCAGATGCAGATCCGATAGTTTTCCAAAATTGTCGATATGACAGGAACGTAATTTCATCCTATATCTCCTCCCCGGACAATGCCAAAATTCCACAGCGGATCACTTCTGCCTTCTGCTCCTGTGACAGTTCAGATCCAAGTACCATACGGATAAACTCCCCCTTTAACGAGGCATCTTTTTCATAATCACTGTAATCGACCCGAAGGGTTGTCCGGTCTTTCACCTTTTCAAAATAAAAATAATCCGAGAACAGATTCTGCAGATACTCGCAATTGATCTCCGCATCCACTTCCACCTCACCGGTCAGTACAAATTTGACAAGGCTTCCCGACGGATACTGCGCCTGTTTTACAGCTTCTTCCATCCGCTCTGCCGCTTCTCTTGTCGTCATGACATTGCTCACATCCACTTCAAGCGTGTACAGCGTGCGGGCTGCCATCTGAACAAACTGCATCTGGGCACGGCAGGTCTGCTCGTCCACATCCAGTAAAACAAATCCTTTCGGTCCACACTCGTCAAATCCGCGTCCTTCCAGACATCCACAGTAACACCAGGTACCGCGGTTATCCAGCTTGTCCTGCATGAAGGTATGTACATGTCCCAGCGCCAGATAATCAATATTTTTATTTTTCAGCTGGTTCAGGCTGATATTCTCTGCCTGTGTGCGACATGCATAATCTCCCGCCTGTCCGTGCATCATGACAATATTGAAATCTTCATGCCCCAGCACAAGGGAATTGTAAACGGTCGCCCGGTTGTTCTCCGAGAGCTCGATTCCGCTGATCACTATATTTCCATACCGGTAGGCAGTCCATGTATCGGAAAACAAAAGCAGATTGTCCGGTACTTCCTCCAGCTTGGAAAGGAAATTGTCACTGTCATGGTTTCCTCTCAGATATAAGAAATCAATCTGGGGATGTGTACAGATCATGTCCCTTACGGTGTTGCGTGCCAATGCTGATACATTTCGTGTATCAAACAGATCTCCCGATATCATGATCAGACGCACCCCTGTCTTTTCTGCATATTCGACCATCCGTGTAAACGTACGGATGATTTCTCTTTTGCGCTCTCTTGCCTGCTCTTTTGTCAGGTTTGCTGTCATCTGGGAATCCAGATGCAGATCTGCACAATGAATGATTTTCATACATCCTCCTTATGAATTACGAACAAAACAATACTGTTTCTATCATATCATACAATAGGGAAAAGAAAAAGACCTGATGCCCTCCGGCATCAGATCTTTTATTTCGGTTTTTCTACATTTTATGCGTTTGCTTCCTGTTCCGGAAGTGCCGCAACTCCACGCATTTCAATGAGCGGTCCGCCCTTTTTCTCCACATAATCCTCTGTGATCGTCACTTTTCCGATATTGTCATCCTTTGGAATCTCATACATGATATCCAGCATGAACTCTTCAATAATGGCTCGCAGTGCACGGGCACCGACTTTCTTTTCTTTCGCCTGCTTTGCAATTGCATGCAAAGCGTCCTCCGTAAACTCCAGATCCACTTCATCCATCGCCAGAAGCTTTTTGTACTGACGTACAATCGCATTCTTCGGCTCTGTCAGAATACGCACAAGCATATCTTCCGTCAGTGCTTCCAGTGAAAACAGAATCGGCAGACGTCCCAGAAACTCCGGAATCATTCCGAATTTACGGACATCCTCCACTGTCACTTTACAGAGAAGATTTTCTTCCTTGTCGTATTTATCTTTCAGATCTGCCTTAAAGCCGATGGACGCCTCCTTGTTTAAGCGCTCCTTGATAACCTCTTCCAGTTCCGGAAAGGCACCGCCACAGATAAACAGAATATTCTTCGTATCTACCGTGGTCATCGGAACCATCGCATTTTTGCTGCTTGCTCCAACCGGAACTTCAATCTCTGCGCCTTCGAGAAGCTTTAACATTCCCTGCTGCACCGACTCTCCGCTTACATCCCGCTGATTGGCATTGCGCTTCTTTGCAATCTTGTCGATCTCATCAATGAAAATAATACCGTGCTCTGCACGCTCCACATCATTGTCAGCTGCAGCCAGAAGTTTGCTGACTACGCTCTCGATATCATCACCGATATATCCGGCTTCGGTCAGAGAGGTCGCATCTGTGATTGCCAGCGGCACATCCAAAAGCCGTGCCAGTGTCTTTACCAGATACGTCTTTCCCGATCCGGTCGGTCCGATCATGAGCATATTGGACTTTTCGATTTCCACGCCGTCATTGGTGTCTTCCATCACACGTTTATAGTGATTGTAAACGGCAACGGACATCACTTTTTTGGCATGTTCCTGTCCGACAACATACTCATCCAGACGCGCCTTGATTTTGTGCGGTGCCGGAATGGAATGAATATCCAGTTCCGGTTTCGGCTGCTCATCCTTTGGTTTCTTTTTCTTTAACTTCTGTTTGTTCGGAACCGCATTCTGTAGATCCGCCAGATTGATCATACTGATATTCGGCATTTTTCCCATGTTCATATTCATGAAATCGCCCATGTTAAAGGTGCCGTTGTTCATGATATCAAATGTTTTCTGCATACAGTCCTGACAAATGCAGATATCATTCTGGATATGTATCATCTTTCCCGCAACACTCTCCGGTCTGCGGCAGATGTAACAGACATCTTCATATTCACTTGTATTGTTTGTATCGGATGTCGTGGTATTTTCTTTATTATTCTGGTCTTCCGCCATCGTATAAACTCCTTTTTTACATATAACATTGCCGCCGCAGTAAGCGACGGCAAAATTATTATACGATATTCAGCCTGTAAAGACAAGTTTTCCCCTGTTTTTTCATTTTTCTTTAAGATTTAAAGCAGTTCCTTTAAGATTTTATTTACGATTCCCGGATTTGCCTTGCCTTTGGTTGCTTTCATCGTCTGTCCGACCAAAAATCCGATTGCTTTCTCTTTTCCGTTGTGGTAATCCTCCACAGACTGCGGATTGTCTTTGACGATCTGTTCAATTGTTGCGCGAAGTGCATCCTCATCGTTATCACTCTTTAAGCCATGCTCTTCCACATAACGCTCCGGATCAATGTCCTCATCAAAGACTTTTTCAAATACTTCCTTGGCAACAGAATTATTGATCGTTCCTGCCTCTGTCAATTCGATAATTTTTGCCAGATGCTCTGGTGAAAAACGGAGATCTTCGGCATCCATTTCCCGGTCCTTTAACAGACGCATCGTTTCTCCCATGAGCCAGTTGGAAACCTTCTTTGGTTTATTGCAAATCGCAGAAGTCGCCTCGAAGAGATCTGCCAGCTTTTTCTCCGATGTAAGAATCTGTGCATCATACTCCGGCAGACCAAACTCTGCAATATAACGGACCAGTTTTTCATCATGAAGTTCCGGCTGATTGTCACGGATCTGCTGCAGCCATTCGTCACTGACAACGATCGGTACCAGATCCGGCTCCGGGAAATAACGGTAATCCTGTGCATCCTCTTTGGAACGCATCGCATAGGAATATCCCTGATCATCGTTCCATCGGCGGGTCTCCTGTACAACCTTCTCCCCGGATTCAATCAGATCAATCTGGCGGGCAGTCTCGGCTTCAATGGCATGTGCGATTGCCTTAAACGAACCGATATTTTTCATCTCGGTACGGGTACCAAACTCTTTCGTGCCCTTTTCACGAACTGATAAATTGACATCCGCACGCATGGAACCCTCCTGCATCTTGCAGTCACTGGCACCCAGGTACTGGATCGTCATACGCAGTTTCTCCAGATATGCAATGACTTCCTCTGCGGAGCGCATATCCGGCTCGGATACGATCTCGATCAGCGGTACACCGGAACGGTTGTAATCCACCAGAGATACCCCTTCCCAGTCATCGTGTACTAACTTTCCGGCATCCTCTTCCATATGGATTTCATGGATACCGATGGTCTTTTTCCCGCCGGATTCCGTCTCGATCTCTACCCCTCCGTCATGGCAGATTGGCAGATAAAGCTGGGAAATCTGATAGTTCTGCGGGTTATCCGGATAGAAATAATTTTTCCGGTCAAATTTGCTGTACTGATTGATCTGACAGTTTGTTGCCAGACCAACTGCCATGGCATACTCTACCACCTTTTTGTTTAAGACCGGAAGCGATCCCGGCATACCGGTACATACCGGACAGGTGTGGGTATTTGGTGCACTTCCGAATGCAGTAGAGCAGGCACAGAAGATTTTTGTCTTGGTTGCTAATTCTACATGGACTTCCAGTCCAATGACGGTTTCATATTCTTTTGACATCTCTTCTCTCCTTTCTACGCTTCTGCTGCCGGACTGTGCTGATACGTTCTTGTCTGTTCAAAACTGTAGGCCGCACGGATGATGTTTTTCTCCTTGAAACAATCCCCGATCAGCTGCAGACCGATCGGAAGTCCTTTGCTGTCCACACCGCACGGCACGGAAATTCCCGGCAGACCTGCCAGATTGACCGAAACGGTATATACATCTCCAAGATACATCTTCAGCGGATCACTCAAAGATTCTCCCAGTTTCGGAGCGGTGGTCGGTGCCGCCGGTCCGAGAATCACATCATACTTTGCAAATGCCTTGTCAAATGCCTGCTTGATCAGGGCTTTGGTGCGCAGTGCTTTCAGATAATAAGCATCATAATATCCGGAACTTAACACGAAAGATCCAAGCATAATACGGCGCTTTACTTCCGGTCCGAATCCTTCGGAGCGGGACTTCTTGTACATATTGTGCAGTCCCTCGTACTCTTTTGTGCGGTATCCGTATTTTACTCCATCAAAACGTGCCAGATTGGAGCTTGCCTCTGCTGCCGCAATGACATAATAAGCCGGAATCGCATACTCTACGAGACTTAAATCAAATTCCTCTACGATTGCGCCTTTTTCTTCTAACGTCTTTGCCGCTGCAAGAATGGCTTCCTTTACTTCCGGGTCCAGTCCCTCGCCCAGATAGTCACGCGGAATACCAATCTTCATTCCCTTTACATCATCCACCAGTGCCGATGTAAAATCGGTTTCTTCTCGTTTTACCGATGTGGAATCCTTCTTATCATAAGAAGTAATTGTCTCCAGAATTGTGGCACAGTCGGTCACATCCTTTGCAATCGGTCCGATCTGATCCAGAGAGGAACCGTATGCGATCAGTCCGTAACGGGAAACGGTACCATAAGTTGGTTTGATTCCGGTCACACCACAAAATGAACTTGGCTGACGGATAGATCCTCCGGTATCCGATCCGAGTGCATAGTAACATTCCTCTGCTGCCACTGCCGCACAGCTTCCACCGGAAGAACCGCCCGGTACATGTGCGGTATTCCATGGATTCTTTGTCTCCCCATAGGCAGAAGTCTCTGTGGTACTTCCCATGGCAAATTCATCCATGTTCGTCTTTCCGAGAATGACTGCGCCCGCTTTTTCCAGATTGATCACTGCTTCCGCTGTATAAGTTGGAATAAAATTATATAAAATCTTAGAACTGCAGGTCGTTAACATTCCCTTTGTACACATATTATCTTTGATGGCAACCGGAACACCTGCCAGAGGCCCGGTCAGTGTCCCGTCATCAATCATTTTCTGTACTTCTTTTGCGCGGATCATCGCAGACTCTTCATCTACGGTGACAAAGCTGTTGATATCCTTTTCTTTTGCACGAATCGCGTCAAGAGCAGCTCTTGTTGCTTCCTCAACGGTCACTTCATGCGCTTTTATTTTCTTTCCCAGCTCTACCGCTGTGAGCGATAATAAATTCATAGCTGCCCCTCCTTACTCTACCGTCTTTGGAACTACAAATGCGCGGTCGCGACGCTCCGGTGCGTTCGCAAGTGTGTCCTCTCCACCATCGCCGTTTTCCACAACATCTTCCCGGAACACATTCTGTACCGGAAATACGTGGGACATCGGTTCCACATTGGAGGTATCCAGTTCGTTTAATTTATCAATATAATCCAGCATGCTCTCCATGTCTTTTTTCGCAGCTTCTTTTTCCGCGTCAGACAATTCCAGCTTTGCAAGGATTCCAACATATTCCATTGTCTCGTCTGAGATTACGTTTGCCATATTTTGTTCCCTTCTCCTTAATCTCTAACCTTAATATGCACTTCACGCAGCTGCTGCTCGGTGACTTCGTTTGGTGCACCGCACATCAGATCCTGTGCGTTTCCGTTCATCGGGAATGCGATGACTTCACGGATATTTTCTTCGTTACGAAGAAGCATGATCATACGGTCAACTCCAGGAGCCATACCTGCGTGTGGCGGTGCTCCGTACTGGAATGCGGTGTATAATGCGCCGAACTTGTTCTTTAACACTTCTTTGTCGTAACCTGCAATCTCAAATGCTTTTTCCATGATCTGCATATCGTGGTTACGCACAGCTCCGGAAGATAATTCCACACCGTTGCAGACGATATCGTACTGGTAAGCCAGGATATCCAGCGGGTCCATGGTATTAAGTGCTTCTAAGCCACCCTGTGGCATGGAGAATGGATTATGGGTAAATCCGATCTTCTTTGTCTCCGGATCTTTCTCAAACATCGGGAAATCGTTGACATAACAGAAACGGTATGCATTCTTCTCGATCAGATCCAGCTTCTCACCGAGTTCGTTTCTGATCATTCCGGCGTAATATGCAGCGCGTTCTTCCTTATCTGCCATAAAGAAAATTGTATCGCCAACTTCAAGTCCTGCCAGTGTGCGGAATTCTTCCTTACAATCATCCGGAATAAACTTGTCGATTGGTCCCTTGTAAGAGCCGTCTTCCAATACTTCCAGATATCCTAAACCACCCATGCCAAGTCCGGTTGCAAATTTAAGGAGTTTCTCGTGGAAACCTTTGGACATATCGGCGTGTACGCGGATTGCCCGAACCGTTTTCCCGATGAACGGCTTGAACGTACATTTCTGGAAAAAGTTGGTCACATCGATAATACGAAGCGGGTTACGCAGATCCGGCTTATCGGAACCAAACTCCAGCATTGCCTGCTTATAACTGATAATCGGATATGGAGCCTTGGTCACAACGCTTCCTTCCGGTGCGAACTTTTCAAATACAGACGAAAGAACTTCTTCACCAACTGCAAATACATCTTCCTGTGTGGCAAAACTCATCTCAAAATCCAGCTGATAGAACTCTCCCGGTGAACGGTCGGCTCTGGCATCCTCATCACGGAAACAAGGCGCAATCTGGAAATATTTATCAAATCCGGATACCATCAGAAGCTGCTTGTACTGCTGTGGTGCCTGTGGCAGTGCATAAAATTTTCCCTTGAATTTTCTGGACGGTACGATATAATCTCTTGCACCCTCTGGAGAAGATGCGCACAGGATCGGTGTCTGTAACTCCAGAAATCCCATACTTGTCATTTTCTCACGCAGATAAGAAATCACTTTGGAACGGAAAATGATATTATCTTTTACTTTCTGGTTTCTCAGATCCAGATACCGATATTTCAGACGTACATCTTCGTGTACCACACTCTTGCTGGTCATTACTTCAAACGGAAGCTGGGAATATACTTCTCCGAGTACCGTCACTTCCTTTGCATCCAGCTCGATGGTTCCGGTCGGGATCTTTGGATTGTAGGTTTCCTCATCTCTCTTTTCGATCAGACCTTCCACGGTAATAGCCTGCTCTTTACGGATTCCTTCTAACAGCTTTCCATCGCGGATAACGATCTGCATCACTGCATACATATCTCTTAAATCAATAAAAGATACTCCGCCATGGTCACGGATATTTTCTACCCAGCCAGCGACACGGATCGTCTTTCCGATGTCCTGCTCGCTTACCTGATTCAGTGTGACATCTCTGTAAATGTTACTCATCTTTTCTACTCCTTTTTCTGGTCCGGGGCTCCTCTTAATGAAAAAAGAAAAGCCCCGGAATACTATAATTGTATTCCGGGGCGAATAATTCAGATTATCCGCGGTACCACCCGCATTGAAAAATGAGACATTCTCATCTTCCCTCTCTTACGCGTAACGTGCGCTCACGTACGAACCTACTTCCACATTCCGGTTTTTCAAAACCATCCTGCCCATGTTCAATCCGTCTGCTCCGGCAGTGTTCCCATAATCATCTCTTTCAAACAGCGCTCTCAGTCGGTGACGCTGTATTCCTGTCGATGTCTGATGATCAGAGTCTCCATCTATGCATTTTCTGTCGTACATCCCTGATGTACGTTCCTTTTGTAATCTGTTTTATCACACAATTCCAGTGATTGCAAGAAAAAATTTAAAAATACTCCTTTAGTGCTACAAGTGATTCCACTTTTTTGTATATAAATTTCTCCAGTTCGGCATCCGGCTGTGTCAGATCCGGCACCATAAACACCTTACATCCTGCACTGTATGCACTGTGAATTCCATTTGGAGAATCTTCCACCGCATAGCATTCCTGTGGCTGCACATGAAGCTGGCTGCAGGCGTACAGATAAACATCCGGCGCCGGTTTGCCATGGGCGACCTGCCGGGCAGAAACAATGTGGTCGAGATAGTCATACAATCCCACTCTCTTCAGCAGACTGCTGCTGCGCTCCACACCTCCTGCGGTGGCAATCGCTGTACGCACACCTTTTTTGCGCAAATATTTTAACAGTTCCTCTGCTCCCGGTTTTGCCTCAATCGGTCCCTCATCAAGCACCTGATCCGTCAGTTTTCTGCGATAGGTATGCACTTTGTCATAGTCAAAATCTTCTCCATACAGCTTTTTAAAATGTTCCGGTGCATAAGGCATCCCAAGGGAACGCACGCTGTATGCCTCCTCATCGGTCATATGATATCCGAAATGCGCCATAGCCTCTTTCCATTTCGCGAAATAGTATTTTTCTGTATCCAAAAGGGTCCCGTCCAGATCAAAAATAACGGTCTGTATCATGTCTTTTTCCTCCTGTGTTTCTGTTCAAAGGCTACCCGGCGAACAAAAGCTTTCCCGACTCTATACCTCAAGAAACCGGTTCCACTCCTGCGTATCGCCGCTTCCGGTTACTTTCAGCGCGTAGGTACGGTCGTTGGTTCCGTCAATGATAAACGTATAAACACCGCTCTGTAACGTCAGTTCATATATGGTTCCCTCCAAAAGAACCTGTGCCACCTCATCATACTTTGCTTTTTCCACTTCCTCGTCCGGATACGTGTGCTTTAAATTTCCATCAGCATCGTATTCGTTGTATCCTTCCTCAACAAGCGAAATGATTTCTGCATCTGAAATCTTAAATAAAAGTTCATTGGTACGCATCATCCGGATGTCACGGTTGCAGGAATTTTCCGGACAGATTTTTACATTGTCCAGTACCAGATGAAACATGCGCTCTGTCAGCTGGATGTCCCCAACCACAGCCTCGCCAAATTCAAAATGATTTACCTCGTTAATTGTGCTGTATTTGTATTCCATGTTGTTCTCCTGTGTTTTTATGATTCATTATCTGCAATGAATCCTGTTATTTTTCTTCCCTTTTTATCTCCACATTTCCTTCTGTGTGAGAATTTTTTCGCACATAATTTCTCCTTGCAGTTTCTGTGCCACTTTTTCATATGCGGGCACCGGAACCTGATATCTGTGCGCCATGCGCACCACTTCGTATACCAGACCATCCACTTCCGACGGTCTGTGTGCCATCACATCCCTTTGCATTGACGTGGTTGCCTCCGGCGGAAGATTGGATAAAATCTGCAGATTTACGGAAACCATATCCTTTTCAAACGGAAATCCCATGGCCGTCGCCAGTGCGACGATTTCCCTTATCATCGTGCAAAACAGTTCTCTTGCTTTCCCCTCTTTCTGGAAATCTCCTGCCGTGGCATTTAAGTAAAGGCCCGCCGCTCCGATCGGTGACACATAGGAAAATTTCTCCAGCGCATCCCGCTGGATCTGTTCTGATAATTTCCCATCGATTGCACTGTCACGGAAATCTTTCTGAATCTGCTCTAACAGCTGGCATTTTTCTTCTTTTTGGCGCACGCCGAAGAAAATGCGCAGAATCTTTCCGTGCTGCAAAATAACTCCCGGCTCCTTAATATTGGCTGACACGTAAATACATCCGTCCGTCACAAGCATTCCCAGCAGTTTTTCCTGCATTTTAGCTCCGGTTCCATAAATATTTAAAATTGGAATCACAATCGTCTGCGGTTTTGCAATTCTATGGATAAATTTGTAAATTCCATCCAGCGAATATCCTTTTACGCAGACTAAGATCACATCCGGCCGGTCTTTGTAATGCTGCATGTCAGATGCCTTTACCGGTATGGTCTTTGTGTTCTCATCCCACATGGTCTGAAGCGTCAGTCCCTTTTGCTGTATACTCTCCAAATGCGCATCTCTGGCGATCAACGTCACATCTTTTCCTGCCTGCGCCATGTGAAAACCGACAACTCCGCCTGTGCCACCAGCTCCAATGATCAGATATTTCACCCAATGTCACTCCTTACTTACCGGGGAATTTCGATTTTTCTTGAAATGTCCCCTTTCTGCTGTAAATAATACAGGAATCCTTTGCATCCTACAACCACATCTTCATAGGTTTCATCAAAATTGCCGGTGTACCATGGATCTGCCACATCCCGCGCCCCGGTAAATTTCTGCGTGTCTTCATAGCCCACAAATGAAAGCATCTTGTATATTTTATCCTGGCTGTCCGTGCCTCCCGCGATTCTTGTCATGTTCCGGATATTTGCGGAATCCATGCCGATCAGATAATCAAAATACAGATAGTCATCCCTTGTCATCTGGCGCGCCCGGTGCGGAACAAGCGGAATGTTTTCTTCGTATAATTTATTTTTTGTACCGTAGTGCGGCGGGTTGCCAATCTCCTCACGGCTGGTCGCAGCGGAGTCGATCTCGAACTGGTTTTCGAGGTGCAACTGGTGGACCAGGTGGGTGAGGACGCTTTCGGCCATGGTGCTGCGGCAGATGTTGCCGTGGCAAATGAAAAGTACTTTAATCATAGTTTTGTTTCTCCTTAATTTGCCCTGGAATTCCCTGTTTTGCAAGATTTTCTGGAATTCGTGTAGTTTGCTCTGAAATTACAGATTGTGGCAAATCAGAGCAAGATTGAGCAAGTTGGTACTGCCTGTCAGTAGTAAAATTGGTAGTAACACCTCAAAGTCTTACTACTTAGAATGCTACACTAAATTTTACAAAAAAAAAGAACCCGACGCATCAGGTTCTCCCAGGTGTAATCCGAAGACATCCACCGCAATTCTTATATATAATATACTACTTCTGCATAAAATATGCAAGAATTTTATGATTTGCTAATGAATTTTTGTAAGGCATTCATATTAGGTCTATGCTGTGTACCAACCACCTGATTATAAATGTTAATTGGCAATTCATTTCTCAAATACTCTGTCTGCTGTTGATACGAAGCAACAAACTGCTTACAAGCAGTTTTAGTTTCGCCCATCTTTCTAAGGAAATATGTAATCATAATAATATACGCATCCATATATTTGAAATCAATATTAGAAATCCCTACTTCAGTTTCAAGCAGAGTAACAAGACGCTGATCAATCTTACCAGTTTTAAATCTAGTATCGAAAATCACATTGTTATGAGCAATTGCATTTCGCAAATCTTTAACTGTAAATATAAAGAACTTTGTGTTCATGCCATCTGAATCTAAATTAGTTGGGAGCTTCATTATATTTGAAACATAAAGCTTAACATTTGTACAGGCACAATCATATAAAGTTCCAAACTCACCAAGCGCTAAAGTTTCAAATATTGCCCAAACAGGTATTGTAATATCATTATTAAAGAAATGTGCTACCACACTTCTCTTATTATAGTCACGAACAAGAGCAGCATTTATTTTTCCTTTTAGATTCATTCTCTTCGTGTACTCTGTTTTATATGCACGGCTCCCCGGAGTATAATTTCTATATGCTGTTAATGATTTATTGTAAATAACATCAAAATTCTCAGATTTGCTATCTGCCAATAAAGCCTCAATAACATAACTCTTCAATGCATTTTCTATAAACATTACCTTAGGATAAAGAACTGTTTTAAGTCGCATATCATATTTATTCAGTGCTATAATTTCATCCAAAGAGCTAAAATTAACACGGTTAGTATCCTCTCGAATAAATCTATATCCCTTAAATCCATGATAATAGCCCATATTTCTAAGTGCTTGTGTCTGTGAGCTTTTAACATTGATATGGTGTGTATTACGTAAATATTTCATCAACTGGTAAATTGATAACATGTATAACCTTCTTTCATCATTTATAAGGTTTATTATAGCACCAAACACTTACTTTTTCCACAGAAAAAACGCCCCAGCCTAAGCCGGAGCGTCATCTCTTTTCCATATTAAACTACCTTAAACATCTTCTGCGACATCGTTTTCTCTTTCTTCTGCTCAACCTCCGCCTGTGCCTTCCTAAACTCTTCCATCCGTTTCAATTCTTCCTCAGCATCATCGAATCCGATATGCGTGTACACATTCATTGTGACCGATATATCTGAATG